>Ga0209062_1001866_pt1 | contig 32002 bp, 29 predicted proteins | sample Coa_R2_2_FD_187158 | JGI IMG/M metagenome (GOLD analysis project Ga0209062, IMG submission 187158) | Surface soil microbial communities from Centralia Pennsylvania, which are recovering from an underground coalmine fire - Coalmine... | ecosystem: Environmental > Terrestrial > Soil > Unclassified...
GCCACCGTCGATTCGATTGTCGCCAAGCTCGCCCGGTGTCGTCAAACCCTTGAACAAATCCAGCCCGGCTGCACCGTTCCCAAAACCCGGAAAAGAAGGTCCAGCTAATTCGTGGACACTACACTAGTATTTGGATCCGACGAGCGTCACGGATACGGAACCGTTCGTCAGGTTGTTGTCAACGACGGCGACGCAAGTGTAACCACCGAGAGGGGCGTATACAGCCGGGGTCGGAAAAGTCAGGTGTACTGTCTGATGAGCCGGGATCTCGATGGAAAAGTGAGGCTCATTGCCGCTAAAGCTGGTTGTTCCATTGCAGGTGCCGGCGCTGCCCGTCGTCGTGGTGGCACTTACGAAGACGAAGGTTCCGGCATCGCTCGAGTTCGCGGCGGTGATCGAGCCAACCGCCCATGTGCCAGTCCCGGGGCCGAGTATCTGCGTATCTTGAAATCCAAACTGGATCCCAGCGGTAGCGGTGAACGGTTGGCCAGGTATTGCGGGCGAGACGGGGACGGGGTTTGCGGTGGTGTTGACAAGTTGCACGAGCGTCGCCACGACCCCATGCGCCGATTTCGGCAAGCTGAGGGCGAGTATTGCAACTCCAAGCACAAGACTTCCGGTTCCGAACAAGAATCTCTTCGTGAGTTCCATTTTTCTCTCCGATTGTGGCGATCCGCCACGGTTTGATGTCAATGCGCGTGCGACCGGTAAACGGCGCGAAAGAATTCTGCCGGCGATCGGGTCAGTTCGAGGGCGAAATCGCCGAAAATGCAAAAGGTCACGATAGAAGCTTCTTTGTGAGCTTCATCTCTGTTGCCCTTCGATCCCGAATAAGGACTATTTTGCGAATCTCATCAGTTATTCCCGGATTTTGTCTCCTTTCTGCTCCGGCCCGCGGCGACCAAGCCTAGCCCTAGAGCCAGCAGCAGCCAACTCTCCGGTTCCGGAGTGCTAACACCGAGCAGGTCAACGGCGAAGTTGTTCGCGGGCGTGACGCAGAACGTGCCGGCTGAGGTCGAGTTGCATGTCTGGAAAACTCCGCCGGTAAAGTCCGAAAATCCATCGGAAAGCAGCGTTGAAGCGGGAGGCCCGGGGTCCACCGCCAGCGGAACATAGTTTGCGTCGGCCAGGAGCAGCGTATATGTTCCCGCCGGCAGATTCAGCGCTTGCAGAAAAACGTCTCCGCAGACATCGCTACCGGTCCCTGTGCCGATGGTGACAGTGTGCGCGGGCGGACAGTTCCCGATAAAAGTCGAGAGCGTATCCGCACCAGCGACCGGGTTTCCGCCGCTGTCGGTGACGATGGCCGCGAGCGGACCGGTACCGGAAAACAGAGCCACGAGCGGATCGAAGCCGCCGGCTGGGATGACCGTACCGGCGGCATTTATTCCTCCTCCGAATCCGAAGGTCTCAATTTCAATTGTTGTAGTCGCGCCAAGCGTGAATGTCGCTTGGAAGACATCTTCAGGAGACGACAGAGAGCCGGTGTATGAAATGGATGCCCGTGCGGCCGTCGCCAGGCACACGGCGAGCAAGAAAGTGTACTTTTTCACCAAATCCTCCGATGAGCGAGCTTAGGTTTCCGCAAAGATCCTCGTCCATAAGAGAGGCGGAAACCGGCACTATATTTGGAAACTATTTTTCCGGGCAGCTCCGCCATGCGGACGGCGTGGGAGCCCGGCTTGCGCGACGCGCAATCCGGCTAACCTTTGGCGTTGGAACATCAAGGGCTTAGGCGGAGTCTTCGGCTGTGAGGCGCGGCAAAAGCGCGTTTCGATCAGCTTGGCTGTCCGAGGATTCCGCGGTTCGAGCAGCCGGCGTGTTTTGCGGCGTTCCGGACGCGCGGGTGGGTGGGAATTGCTCCTGCGATAATCGAAGGGCTGAAATATGAAAATCGGGATTACCTGTTATCCCACCTATGGCGGCAGCGGCATTGTGGCGACGGAGCTCGGCCGGGAACTCGCGGCGCGAGGGCACGAGATTCATTTCATCACCTACGCGAATCCGATCCGGCTGGACCCGGGGTTGCCGCGAATTCATTACCACGAAGTGGAGGTCTCCACGTATCCGCTGTTCCAATATCCTCCGTACTGTCTGGCTCTTGCCTCAAGGATGGCGGAAGTGTCGGCGTGCTACGACATCGATCTTCTGCATGTTCACTACGCGATTCCTCATTCGATTTCGGCCCTTCTGGCCAAGCAGATGACGGGGGGCCGAAGGCTTCCTTTCATCACGACGCTGCACGGCACCGATATTACATTGGTCGGTTTGGACCGTTCCTATTTTCCGATTACCAAGTTTTCAATTGAACAGTCGGACGGGATCACCACCATCAGCCGCTACTTGCAGGATCAGACGATCAACGTTTTTGGGGTGCCGAACGAAATTCGCGTGATTCCGAATTTCGTGAACTGTGAACTCTATCGACCCGCGGCGGAGCGGACGGCAGAGAAGCGCTTGATTCATCTTTCGAACTTTCGCGCGGTAAAGCGCCCGCTCGACTGCGTGCGGATTCTGGCGGAAGTTCTACGGTCGGCGCCGGCGACGCTATGGATGGTCGGCGATGGCCCGGAGCGTGGACCGGCGGAGGCGCTGGCTCGAGAACTCGGCGTCGCGCGTCGAATCGAGTTTCTTGGCAAGCGGGATCATGTGGAAGAACTGATCGCTCAGTGTCATGTCCTTCTACTGCCGAGCGAGATGGAAGCGTTCGGGCTGGCGGCGCTCGAAGCCATGGCCTGCGGCGTTCCTCCGGTCGCGACGAAAACAGGCGGCGTGGGGGAACTGATCACGGCGGGCGTGGACGGCTTTCTGGAGCCGGTGGGCGATATTGGGGCGCAAGCCAAGAGAGTCGTCGAACTCCTGAGCGACGACGCCCTTCATGACCGGATGGCTCGCGCCGCGCGGCGGACGGCACAGGAGCGGTTTGATACGTCTCTGATCATCCCTCAATACGAGCGATACTACGAGGAAATTCTCCGGTGAACATTCTGGTTTACGGGCCGCATCCCGACGATATCGAATTTGGGTGCGCCCCTGTTTTGATCAAGGAAATACGAAGAGGCAGCCGGGTCAAAATGCTGGTGCTTTCACGCGGGGAGGCCGGAAGCAGCGGCACGCCGGACGTTCGAGAACAGGAGGCGCGCGCGGCGGCTAAAATTATCGGGGCCGAAATCGACTTCCTGGATTTCGGGGGCGATTGCCACATCGAGTACCGTTCTGAAAACACGATTCGGCTGGCCGCAGAGATTCGCAGAGAACGGCCCGACATCGTGCTGGCCCCGAATCCCAGGGAGAATCAGCATCCCGATCATGTCGCGGTAGCGCGTATGGCTCGCGACGCGTGCCGACTCGCACGCTATGGCGGGTTGGCGGAACTGCGTTCGCTTCGAGCGCACAAGATCGGGAGCCTGCTTTTTTACAACATTACCGCGCACCTTGGACGCGCGCCGGATATCATTGTCGACGTTTCGGATGTCGCGGCACAATGGGAATCCGCCATGCGCTGCCATGCCAGTCAAGTGTCAAGCAAGTCATACATGGATCTGCAAATGACTGCCGCGCGCGCGTTGGGACTCGTGATCGGGACGGAACTGGCAGCCGGATTATTCACGAACGATCCGATTCACGTGAGCGATTTGTCGGCTGTGGCTCGATCCGCGCGCGAATTCTAGTTTTTTTCGTTAAACAGTCTCAGCCGCGAGGCCGCCACCTGCTTCACCGTATCGACTGCGAAAGGCAGGACCTTGTAAGGGACGACTTCATCGGGGTGCTGCGTCAGACCATCCAACAGCCCGCGCCGCCAGGCGACGCGAATCTCAGTATTGATGTGAATCATGGTAATTCCGGCATCGATCGCTCTTTTGAAATCCTCGTCATCCGTGCCCGATCCTCCGTGGAGCGTGAGGGGGATCTGCGCCGCATTTTTGATCTGAGCGATTCTATTAATATCCAGACGCTTTTTGGTTTTCCCCTGGACCATACTTTCCAGCATGCCGTGCATGTTACCGACGGCGGGCGCCAGGATGTCGACTTTAGTGGCGTCAACAAACTGTTTCGCCTCCGCGGGGCTGGTTAAGCCTTTTGACAGATCAGGAGCCTGCCGATGAATTTCAGAGCCGGTTCCGATGTCGCCGATCTCTCCTTCAACGAGGATCGCCGGATGGATTGTCTTGAGCGCCTCGACCGCCTCTCTGGTGCGGCGCACGTTTTCATCGAAGGGAAGAGCGGAGAGGTCGAAGACAATTGCATCAAAGCCTGCCTTGGCGGCTTCCAGGGCTTTGGCCAGCGTGTGTGTATGATCCGCGTTCAGGAAGATCGGGAAATCGAATTCCTCGCGGAGACTCCGGACCAGAGCTGCGATTTGACGGACTCCGATGAAGTCGCGCTCGCCTTCGGACACGCCAACGACGAGCGGAACCTTCAGTTCACGCGCGCCATCGAAGACTGCCTTTAAAACCACCAGATCGGCGACGTTGAAGTGGCCGATGGCGACCTTCGATTTCTGCGCTTGCGCCAAGAAGTCTTTTAAGCACTTCATCGGAGGCTGTTCGCGTGTCTGATTCGGGTGCTGTGTTGGGGATTCATTTTTCGGTATCGAAGCCGCGCCGGAAAGAGTCACCGTTCCTGATGATTCACAAACCTGTACCTTCCGGTGAATTGGATGCGCGGAGCGTTCGCCGTTTCTCCGATTTTGTTCTGCACCCAACCGTAGATAAACTCGGCACCGACATCGAGGCTGCCCAGCGGATTCCAGATCAGATTGCCGGAGGCATAGATGCTGTTGTGATAGGTATTGCCCGGCTGAAATGCGGTGTTTTGGACCTGGACAAAACCAAACGTGGCGTTCGATCGGAGCACGGGAGTCCAGAAGTGCTGATAACTGCCGGTAGTTGCAAGAAGGGGCAGGGCTCGCACCGACAAATCAGTCTGACTTCGGGGCGCCAGGTCAAGACCCAGACCTCCAGCGTCGCCCACATAACGGGAGATTCCATGGCCGTAAGCCAGCCCCAACACTATGTTGTCCCTGCCGAGCACCGCGATACCACCGGTGGCGTTCACGCCCCATCCAAAGACGGACTTCGTTCCGACTGGCAGCCGAAGGGACAAATCCCGAAAGATGCTTGCCACCTGAAAATGTCCTCCTTCCCATTCTTTTCGAACGCGATATGAGCCGTCAGGCGCGCGAGTAAGGGTTTCAACGGGAGCGCCGTCTATCAGAAAACTGACATTGGTGGATGGCTGCTCGATCGAGACATAGTTGCTCCATCCCTTTCCGAGCCCGAAGCTGTATCGAACCTGAGGGACGCGCACGCTTACGGCCGCGTTTGCTCCCTGAGTGTCCAGGGTGTCTGCAAATGCATCAGGATCCATGAAGTTCGTAAATGTCTGGCCTACGAGGATGTTGTCTAGCTGCGCATAGAAATGGCGTAGCCGGGGCGCTGTGGTTCCATTCGGACCGAAAAAATCGAGTTGGATAAACGCCCGGGCGCTCCCCGAGTCCCCGACGGGAGTGCGGAAATCCGCCGACAAGCGGCTCCCGCGGATGCTTGCGGCGAATTGGTTAGGGCCCAGTGATGGAAACGGCAGCGAAGACGGAACGAAGGCGTCGGCGAGTCCGGTAACGGTCGGGTCAACTATGAAATCAGTTCTTGCGAATCCGTCGATGCGCAGCATGGTGTGCGTGCCTGGAAGATAAAAGAAGCCGGGATAGGCCGGCTCCAGAGGAGCATTGTCGAGGCGCGGCGCGTCGGACTCATCTTCGGCAAAAGTGTAGTGGTCGTGAGTCGCGCGGCCCGCCGCTTCCAATTCCTGCTGCGGAGAAAGGGGCGCCATGGGGGGCGGTGACGGCCTGCTTTCGATCGCGCCGGTGTCGGGAACCTTCGGCCTGACGAGCGCGTTCAATTCGGACCGCATTTGATCCAACTGAGCCTGCATCTGGGCCTGCATCTGATCCATTCTGGCCTGTAGTTTACGAATTGCTTCCTGCTGTGGATCAGGGATTTGCTGCGCTGGCGCTGGTTTCACATCACAAAGCAGCACGAGAAAGAGGACCGTTAATATGTTCCATCCCTTTTGCACGAGAATTCTCCTTCTTCAGATGGTTCGTGAGATCGCATTCCCGAAGGCAAGAGACGCGGCTTCGAGAGAGCGAACACGGTTCGGACCCGGGGGCGTTAAGAACTAACGTAAGTAGCACCCACTATGACTCGTCACGACGGGCCAGAGTTCCTCTTTCACTGTTTCGTGTTTACCTGATTTACAGCGTCTGCCGGGGATTGGACATTCCATCGGCAACCTGCCCTTGTTCGATCCTCATTTCCAGTTACTTCCTGCCAAGTTGAGCAAGTTTTGGAACTTTTTTTCCGGGTGAGCATCCTTGCAACGGCCATTTGGCCGACGATGCCCGCAGGCAGATCTGCCGGCCTCAATCGCGCTCAGAAGGCGACTTGTACGGTTGTGTCAGGAGGTAAGAATGAGTACGTTGATCGCGGTGGTTTTTCATGACGAATCCACGGCATTCGAAATGCGAGCAGCGCTGGCCAAGATGCAGAAGCAATACCTGCTGGAGATGGAAGACGCCGTGGTCGTAACCAGGGATACGAAAGGAAAGATCCAGTTGCACCAGGCAGTAAGCCTGACCGCCGCGGGAGCAGCTACGGGCGCTTTCTGGGGCATGCTGATCGGTTTGCTCTTCTTCAATCCAATTCTTGGCGCAGCAATCGGCGCGGGGGCGGGCGCACTGTCGGGCAAGTTAACCGATCTTGGCGTGGACGACCGCACGGCCAAGCAATTGGGCGAGGAGCTTACGCCCGGATCATCAGCGTTGATCGTGCTGCTTCGAAAGGTGACGGCCGACAAGGTGCTCGATGGCGTGAAACAGTTTGCGGGAAAAGGAAGGGTTTTCCAAACCTCACTGAACAAAGACGACGAAAAATCGCTGCGCGAGGCGCTTGAGGCTCCATCTGTAGCGGCCTAGGACTCCCGCCTGGCGAATCACGGGGCGACGATATTTTCGCCAATCTGTCCAGAGACGCTCCGCATCCCTTTTGCGGAAACGCGGATATTTGAGAGGAGTCACTTTGACTATGCCCCATTCAAGCGAAAAGGCTCGCAAGTATTCGCGAAATCATGCGGAGCGCTTTCGGCATGAACTCCACGAGTTCCTGCGAATACCGAGCCTCAGCGGGAATCCCGCCCACGGTGGGGACGTTAAGCGCGCTGCTGAGTGGCTCGCATCGCACTTGCATGCGATGGGTGTTGAGAACGCGAAAGTGATGCGCACAGCCGGTCATCCGGTTGTATATGGCGAGTGGATGGGCGCCGGGCCGGACAAACCGACCGTTCTTGTGTACGGTCACTACGACGTCGTGCCTGCCGAGATGGAGGATGGCTGGCATACGCCGCCATTTGAACCGGTCGAGAAGGACGGAAAGATTTATGCCCGGGGCGCGACGGACGACAAAGGGCAATTGTTCATTCACGTGAAAGCTCTGGAATCCTGCATCGAAGCGGACGGCGGCCCCCCGGTCAACGTCAAATTGCTATTTGAAGGCGAAGAAGAGATTTCCTCTCCGAACCTGTTGCCCTTTATCAAAACAAACCAGGAGAAGCTCAAGGCTGATGTATGCGTGATTAGCGACTCATCGATGCGCGCGATCGAGGAACCGGCAATTACCTACAGTTTGAGAGGAATGACCTATATAGAAGTCGCGGTTCGCGGGCCGAGGGAGGATCTGCACAGCGGCTTTTGGGGCGGCGCCACGCATAACCCGGCGCTCGCGCTGGCCGAAATTATTTCTAAACTCTATAATCGCGACAAAACGATTGCGGTCCCGGGCTTCTACGATGATGTCGCGCCTATCTCGCCTGAGGAGCGCAAGATAATTGCAAAAACTGCGCTGAGTGAGGATCAATTCAAAGATGCCACGGGCGCACCGGCTGTTTGGGGAGATGAGAACTACACGATCCGCGAGCGCCTGTCTGCACGCCCGACGCTCGAGGTCAACGGGCTGTGGAGCGGTTACTCGGGCCCCGGCCCAAAAACCATCATCCCGGCCGAAGCGGGTGCAAAGATCAGTTGCCGGCTGGTAGGGAATCAGGATCCGGAAAAAATCTATAAGCTTCTGAAGCAGTACATAGAATCGATTGCGCCGCCGACGGTGAAAATAAAAGTCAGTCTGGTGAACAAAGGCAAGCCCGCGCTCATTCCTTACGATTTGCCGGAAATGCAGGCGGCCTCGCGCGCCTACAGGGACGCGTGGGGTCACGAAGCGGTTTTCATGCGCGGCGGAGGCAGCATACCAATCGTCGCGGATATTTACGATCTTATGAAAATCCCTGTGGTCATGATGGGCTACGGACTCGACAGCGATGGCCTGCACTCACCGAACGAACATTACAGCATCGAAATGTTTCATCGCGGGATTGAGACGGCGATCGCCTACCTCCAGGAAGTGGCCGCTCTGCCGCGCGAGCGCACACACGCCAAGCCGGCCACCGCGCAGGCAGGTAAGACGCGCTCCAAAGTGTCCTGACCTGGGATGGTTCGAAATGTTTTCCGCAAGAAAGTCGTGTGGCAGGCGCAGCGGATGGACTCTACGTTTCCGCATTGCGTTAGAGACGGCTCGCGCTGCGCGGCCTCCCGCGGAGGAAGCCGCCACTCTCATTCTGAGGAAGCCTCAGAAGCTTCGCTACGAACTACTTTCTGAGAACCCCCGGCTCAGGGTTCCTGAGCCATCACACGTCCGGTGGCCGGCGCGGACAACACGCTTTCCGCGCGCCTTCGCGGCCGCGAGATTTGTTCTTACTCTTATCTGACCGTTAAAGGAGTTTCTATGCCCACAACGACAATGGATCATCACCATTTTCCGGGCGAAACAAGATCATTCATGGAGAAGCTGCTGGATGGGGTCGAACGCGTGGGAAATAAAGTTCCTCATCCAGTCGTAATCTTTGTTCTGCTGATCGGTTTAATCATTTTACTCTCGCATATCTTTTATTTAATGGGTTCCACTGTAACGTACGAAGGAATTAACCCGGACACTCACCAGCCGGAACAAATCACCGCCAAGGCCCAGAGTCTGTTGACGGGAGAAGGAATCCGCTTCATGTATGCGAATGTGGTTCAGAATTTCATGAACTTCACAGCGGTGGGCGTGATTATCGTGGCTATGCTCGGTGTCGGCGTCGCGGAAGAGGCCGGGTTGATCAGCGCCTTGATTCGAAAGCTGGTGGTGGTTGCTCCCGCGAAAGCGCTGACTTACATCATTGTGTTCATCGGGATCTTGTCGAGCGTGGCCGCGGACGCCGGCTATCTGGTCCTGATTCCACTGGCGGCGGCGGCGTTTCTAAGCGTGGGCCGCAACCCTCTGGCGGGACTGGCGGCATCCTTTGCGGCCGTAGCGTCCGTGTTCAGCGTCAACATTCTGATCAAACCGCTCGACGGCATTCTGGTGGGGATCACAAACGATGCGATCCACTTGATCAATCCGAACCGTTCCATCGGACTTTTGGCGAATTTCTGGTTCTCTGTCGTATCGGTGTTCCTGCTGACCTTCGTCGTCGGTTTCGTGACGAACAGGATTGTCGAACCTCGCCTCGGGCCGTACAAGGGCGAGGAGGTCGCACACGAAGCGCATACATCTTCGGAGGAGTCGCGCGGGCTGAAATATGCGAGATGGGCGCTTCTCGCGCTCCTGGTTTTCTTTGCTCTCCTGACCCTTCCGCCGGGAGCGCCGCTGCGGAACGCGGAGACAGGATCGATCGTTGAGAATTCGCCGTTTATGAACGGTCTGATCGTCTTTATCGCGCTTCTTTTTCTGGTGATGGGATGGGCCTACGGCTATGGAGCCGGCACGATGAAAAACGCGGCTGCCGTCATCAAGGCGATGGAGAAAGCTATTGCCGGGCTGGCCGGGCTACTTTTACTGTTGTTCGTCATCAGCCAATTTACAGCCTTTTTCACCTACACCAATTTGGCAACGCTTGCGGCGGTGAACGTGGGGGATGTTCTGGAACACTGGGGGCTGCCGGCGCTTCCATTGCTGCTCGGCTTTGTCGTGGTCGTGATTGTTCTTGACTTCATCATGACGGGCGCCATACCGAAGTGGGCGATCTTCGCGCCGATCTTTGTACCGCTGTTAATGCGGTTGAATGTCCAGCCTGAAGCCACGCTGGCGGCATACAGAATGGCGGATTCGCCGGTTAATTCAATCACGCCGCTCAACGCGTACTTTGGTTTGATCGTTGGCTTTGCGATGAGATACCAAAAGGATGCCGGCATCGGAACGGTGGTGGCTCTTATGCTGCCGTACGTTTTCCTGGTTACGATTGCCTGGACGATTCTATTGATTGTTTGGCAACTGCTGGGACTCCCCTGGGGGCTGTGAGGCCCTGAGCGCGCTTGTTCTCGTGTTGACAGAGGGAAACTACGTGAGCCAGTATGTGTCAACCGGTCACTTACCAGTTCCCAATCAGGTGAGGACCCTTCTCGAGGAAGCGTACGAGCGTTTCAAACCGGCGACCGAAGGGCGGAATTCCCAGGTCTATCCAGCGCTGGCCGCGGCGCGGAGCGACTTGTTCGGTATATGCATTGCCGGAACCAGCGGCGCCGTCTATTCGGCTGGAGACGCGGATTATCAGTTTTCGATCATGAGCGTCTCCAAGCCATTCATCTTTGCGCTGGTTTGCCAAGCTCTCGGTCCCGACCAGGCGCGGGAGAAATTGGGTGTAAACGGCACGGGGCTACCATTCGACTCGCTGAGCGCCATCGAGCGGAGCTCAGACGGAAGGACCAATCCGATGGTGAATGCCGGCGCGATCGCGACAACGAGCCTGGCGCCCGGCGCTACGACCGAGGCCAAATGGCGATTCATCCACGATGGCCTCTCGATGTTCGCCGGGCGCACGCTGTCGCTCAACGCCGAGGTTTACGCGTCCGCCTGCCAGACAAACTACCGGAACCAGAGCATCGCGCGACTTCTCCAAGCCTGTGGACGAATCTATTTCGATCCGGCCGAGACAGTCGGTTTGTATACGAGGCAATGCTCTCTTAACGTAAGCGCCAAAGATCTTGCAGTTATGGGTGCGGTTCTCGCCGACGGCGGAGTAAATCCGTTCACACACGCGCGAATCATCGATGAATCCGTCTGCAAATACGCTCTCGCGGTGATGGCCACCGCGGGACTGTATGAGACCTCAGGGGATTGGCTTTATGACATCGGGCTGCCTGGCAAGAGCGGAATTGGCGGGGGAATTGTCGCCGTGTCTCCGGGCAAGTGTGGATTAGGGACGTTTGCTCCGCCATTGGATCAAGCCGGAAACAGCGTCAAGGGCCAGCTCGCCGCCCGGTTCTTATCCGAGGAACTCGGGCTGAATTTGTTCGCATCGACGGAGGAGTCGCGGCAACCATGAGCGATCAACGCGCCGACGCGGTCTTCCGAAAATGTACTCGCACGCTTGTCGCGACCGACGGTGCTCGAAGGATTGAGACCGACAGTCTCGGATCCAGGCAAATCCCGATTGGCGCTTATTGGGGCATCAACGTGAGCCGCGCGCTCGATAACTTCGCGATCAGCGGGCTTCCCATTTCGATTTATCCGGACCTGATTTTTGGCCTTGCCTGCGTCAAACAGGCCGCCGCCCGCGCGAACGCCGAAATAGGCGCGCTGGATTCGACCCGCGCCGGATTTATCGACCGCGCATGCGAAGAGATCAAAGACGGCAATCTGCGGGACCAATTCGTGGTGGATATTATGCAGGGCGGCGCCGGCACATCGACGAACATGAACGCCAACGAAGTGATCGCCAACCGGGCGCTTGAACTGGCCGGCCGTCCGAAGGGTGATTACGAATATCTCGATCCGAATGACCACGTGAATCGAAGCCAGAGCACGAATGATTCCTATCCGACCGCGCTCAAAATCGGGTTGTCCCTTGCAACCGAGCGGTTGATTGAGGAGCTTGCGAACTTAGAGCGGGGCATTCAGCGAGAAGGCGCTGGAATTCGCAAGTATTGTGAAAGTTGGACGCACACAATTGCAGGACGCCGTGCCGATGACCCTCGGACAGGAGTTCGAGAGTTTTGCCGCCGCAATGTCCGATGACCAGGCGGGCCTTAAACGGATCATTACCCGCCTCGGCAAAGTCAATCTTGGAGGAACGGCGATCGGCACCGGGATCGCCGCGGACCCGCGTTATGCGGAGGCCGCCCGCAAGCACCTTGCGCAGATCACCGGATATGACATCGTGACGGCACCCAATCTGATCGAAGCCACCAGCGATGTCGGCGTCTTTCTGGAACTATCGGGCGCGCTCAAGAGAACGGCGCTGAGGCTTTCGAAAATTTGCAACGATCTGCGTCTGCTCGCATCAGGTCCGCAAGCGGGTCTGAGCGAAATCAATCTCCCGCCGAGACAGGCTGGGTCGAGCATCATGCCTGGCAAGGTGAATCCTGTGATACCGGAAGCGATGAACCAGGTCGCGTTCGTGGTCGCCGGGGGCGACGCGACTATGAGTATGGCTGCGGAGGCGGGCCAGCTTCAATTAAACGCCTTCGAGCCTGTGATGGCCCACGTCCTGTTCGAGAATCTCAATTGGATGACGGCCGCGATTGAAATGCTGCGCGTAAACTGCGTGGAAAACATCACGGCAAATGAGGAGCACCTGTCGTCACAGGTCAGTTCCTTTGTTGGAGTGATCACCGCACTGATTCCAGAGATCGGCTACGGCTCGGCCAGCCGTCTGGCTAAAGAGGCGCTGGCCAGCAACGCGAATATTGCCGACCTGATCGCCAATTCCGGGTTGGTGGCTCCGGAACAGGTTAAGGTCATGCTCCGGCCGGAAAACCTGACCAGCAATCGAGCCTCGAATGTATCCGCGACTCGAGAGTGAGCGGACCGCGGGCGAACGGCGGCCGGCATCCGCATCGAACTTTCGCTGTCGCGGCGCGAACCTATGAATGAAATCGGCGCCGTTTTTGTAGTTGTCGTTGTAGTCGTCGTTCTCTTCGCGTGGAACAAAATCCCAGTCGTGATTGTTGCGATCGCGACGCCACTGGCCCTCTACGCCCTGGGCATCCTGAATTTGGAAGAGACCGTCGGCGGCCTCGGTGATCCGGCGGTAATCTTCATCGCTACGCTGTTTGTCGTCAGCGAGGGACTTGACGCAACGGGTGTGACGGCTTGGGCGGGGAAACTCCTGATCGCGCGAGCTGGGGCGAGCCGCGCGCGGCTGCTCGCCATCGTCATCCTACTGGTTTCGTTGCTAACAGCGCTGATCAGCGTAAACGGCGCAGTCGCCGCGCTTCTGCCGATGGTTGTGGTGATCGCGTCCCGGCTCAAGGTGCCGGCATCGAAGTTGCTCATGCCGCTCGTTTTCGGGGCGCACGCCGGATCGTTGCTGACCCTCACCGGCACACCCGTCAACGTCCTTGTATCAGAGGCTGCCATGAATGCCGGCGGCAAGCCATTCGGTTATTTTGAATTCGCGCTGGTCGGCGCGCCCTTATTACTGGGCACGGCGGGGATCCTTATCCTTTTCGGCGACCGCCTGTTGCCGCACCGGAGAAGCCGAACGATATCTCGGGACCTCAGCCAGCACGCCCGCACTCTTGTCGAACAATACGCGCTGGAGGACGGAGTATTCCGTCTCCGGGTGCGCCCGCACTCGCCCTATGCCGGCGTTTCGCCGTCGTCGATAGACCTGACGGATTATCCGGGGTTGACGCTTGTTTCCATCCAACACGCCGATGAAGCTTATCTCGCGAGGCAGACGCTGGCCGTTGGCGATCTGATCATCGTCAGCGGCGACGCGAAGACCGCCGGCAATCTTGCCGCCGACAAAATTCTTGCTTTCAGATCGGAGCAAGCGTCCGCCGATGTTGCCGATGCGCTACTCAACCGGACATCCGGTCTCGGAGAGCTTGTGATTCCCCCGCGATCCGCCCTGATCGGGAAATCGTTTTTTCCAGGGATGGTGACGGCCAGCGGCGATTTCGTTATACTCGCCGTTCAGCGAAGCGGCGAAAATCAGGCTGGGGAGACCGTGCTCGCTCCCGGAGACACGCTGCTGCTTCAAGGCACCTGGCAAGCCCTCGACGAGGGTCTGAACGACCCCGACATTCTTGTCGTGGACTCACCGGAGGTCATCCGGCGCCAGGCTGTTCCGTTGGGACGCGGGGCCAAGCAGGCGATCGCGGTGCTGGCCGGCATGATCATCGTTATCGCGCTGGGCCTTGTGCCGGCGGTCATCGCGGGCCTTGTTGCGGCCTGTCTTATCGTCCTGCTGCGAATACTGACCGTCGCCCAGGCCTACCGTTCCATAAATTGGACGACGGTGATCCTTGTGGGGGCGATGATGCCGCTGTCGACCGCGATTTCGAAGACGGGCGCGGCGAAAATGCTGGCAGACGGTGTTGTTGCCGTAGTGGGGGGCGCGGGACCGCATGCGCTCCTCGCTGGACTCTTCTTGCTGACCGCCCTTCTCGGGCAACTCATCAGTAACACGGCCACGGCGCTCATCGTTATCCCGATTGCGATCGCGGCCGCCGGCCAGACTGGTGTCTCCACGCGGCCCGTGTTGATGAGCATAGCCGTCGCAGGCGCAGCCTCGTTTCTAACGCCGGTTGCCACTCCCGTCAACCTGATGATCAAGGCTCCGGCCGGATACCACTTCGGGGACTACTGGAAACTCGGCCTACCATTGCTGCTCTGGTTCCTGCTCGTATCGACGTTTGTGGTGCCGGTCTTCTGGCGATTCTGACGCGCGCGCCACGGAACGGAGCCCCGCTTCGGATCGTGCGCTGGTGACTTTGCACAGTTCAGCGCCGAAGAACAGGATCTGGCTGACCAGCTTCATCCAGAGCAGGGCTGCCAGCAATCCGCCGAGAGCGCCATAAGCGCTTCGGCTGTTGAAGAGAGCGCCGGAGAGCACCAGCGCCTGGCTGGCTACGACCCAGGCGAAAGCGCACAACAGCGCCGCGAGCGAAATATCGCGGAAACGAACTGGAATGGGCGGAAGAACCTTGAACAGGAGCGCAAAAGTGACGATGTCGAGGATAAACGAACTCAGGATTCCGAGCCACCAGCCGGCTCCCTGATTGAACAGCGAGAGACTGCCCAACAGACGGTCCACCCATTGAATCGCCGCGTTCACGCCGAGCGCCGTCGCCAGCAGGACGCCTCCGCCCAGCAAGATCATGATCGAGAACGTGCGCTCCCGAATTGTTGTCCGGACGGCGGCATGAACCGAACTGGCAATCATCGGCGGGTCATATTTCCAGATTGCGCGGAAGCTCATGCGCAAGTGGTGGAACAATACCGAAGCGGCCCAGAGAAGTCCTGCCAGGCTGATCACGCTGGCGACGATCGATTCCTGCTGAAGGGTGTTGAGCAGCGGCTCGACCATTTCACGGAGCTGCACGCCGAAATTCGCTTCAAGAGAGGCCATTGTCTTGTTCTGGAACTCGGCGGCCGTGGCGGAAAAGCGCAGCAGCAGTCCAAGAGCGGATAACGCCAGGGAAAGAAGTGGCACCAGGGAGACCATGGCGTAATAGATCATCGCCACTCCGAAGTATTTTGCGCGGTCCCGCTGATATTCGACCCACGCCGCGCCAAGCAGGTTTACGAAGGCACGGCTATGTCGCTTAACCTGCTTGAACATAGGTAATTCGCGCGCGGCGCAGAATTCTACCTTTCGATGCTCAACGCCTGTGGGAGGTGCGGAAAACTCGCGATCGCGGGCCGCAGGATTGTAACGACCCACAATCTGAGAAGCGCTTTCTGAAAGCCGGGCCACGAAGGCCGACGCTTTCGCTAATCCAAATCCGGCCGCCTGCCTGGAGATTCGGGATTTGCGAAATCGGTAACGTTCTATTTCCCCGCTTTACGCCGGTATGTCGCGCGATGAAACGCTTCGCCGTTCCGTACGAATCAACTTTAGAATCTCTAAGCGATTTAAACGCGAGCCGCGGCGATCGCGGCGAGCACGCGAGGCGCTCGAAACGGAATCCGGCGCAAGCGCACGCCTGTTGCATCGTAGATGGCATTCGCAATCGCTGCGAGCATCGGCTTGCATGCCGCCTCGCCACCACCGTACGGCGGAAGATCGGGACGGTTTGGATTCGGATCGCCATTCACCAGAATCACGTCGATTTGTTCAGGAGCGTCGGCGTGTGTAAGGGTCGGGTGCGAGTTCCAGTCGAGGCTCGTGACCTTTTCGCTGTCGAAGCGGACCTCCTCGTGGAGAGCCCGGCTCAGTGAGTGCAGCATTGCGCACTCCACGGTATGCCTCAACGACCGCGGATTGATCACGAGTCCGCAGTCGTGCGCGCAAACCAAACGCCTTGCCCAAACGCGGCCCGTTCGCCGATTCACTTCGACCTCTGCGATTTCAGCGACAATCGTCTGTCCGCGAAACGAATACGCCAAGCCCCGGCCGGTAGCGATATCTCCCGTCGCGCGCGGCTTCGGCGAAGGACGCCGGTCCCATCCGTAGGCATTCGCGGCAGCCTTGAGGACCGCAATCGACCGGGCGCGGCGGAAGCCCGCGTCATCGCCGGCGCCCGCCTCAAGGAGCTTCATTCGAAACTCCAAAGGATCAGCTTTCGCGGCAGCGGCCAGCTCGTCGATGAACGATTCGGAGGCGAAAGTGGACTGCGGACCGTTGGGATCCCGCAGATTTCCAGTCCGGAGCGGAGTCTCCCAGATCAGAGGCAATCCGACTACATGCGAGGTCATGCGGCGATGCGGGATTGCGTACATTTCGGACGGAACAGCGGCACTGCCCGCGGCCGGCGTGGATCGGCGTATGCCCATGAGCTGCGCGATCAGAACAGTGTCAGGCTCGTTATAGCCGACATGATTGTAATCGGCCGAGCGGGCGTCATAATCGAGCGCGATGAGATTCCCTGACTGGTCGAGCGCGCCCTTGATCTTGACGGCGAATGCCGGAGCTTTCGTGTCCCACGCGGTTTCTTCATTCCGCATCCATTGAACGCGAACCGGACGGCCGAGTTCTTTGGCAATGTACGCCGCCTCGCACCCGGCATCATCCGCCGCGGTCCGGCCGAAACCCTGCGGACCCTCCATCCATACAACGCGGACTTTGTCGCGCGGCATCCCCAGGAAATCGGCGACGCCGCGCCGCATTCCATAGGACTTCATGTCGTTCGAATAAACCGTCATCTGTCCATTTGACGGATCGGCGGCCGCGTGCGCGCCTCCAATGGCCGTATGTCCCTGGAACGGAATCTCGTAATCGGCTTCGATCACCTTCGGCGCTGATGCAAACGCATTTTCCGGATCTCCGATCACCACCGGCCTCGAACTGGACTTCGGCGCGACCTCGCGCATGTAATTGAACAATTGTTCCGAGGAAGGGAACGGCGCCGTGGCGGGCTTCTCCCAGTTGACCTTGAGGCGGCGCGCGGCGGCGATCGCCTGTTCTTCGCGCTCGCAAACCACCGCGACATAGTTGCCTTTGCTAATCACTTTCACGAATCCAGGGATGCCGCGGATGGAAGACTCGTCGATGCTGACGAGCTTGGCTCCCGCAAACGGCGGCTTCACATTTCGCGCATGGACCATGCCGGGCAACCTGACATCGACGGCCCACTTCAGCGATCCGTCGACCTTCGGAGGGATGTCGTAGCGCCGAGGGGACTGGCCGACGTTTTTCAGTTCCTGCACCGGCTTAACCGGCGCGCGGCCTTTTATGGAGTTGATATTGTCGCCGGTGAGCGCGACATGAAATTTCTTTCCCGCGATCAGCCGTCCGTAGGTCACGCTTTTCGAGGCGTCACCTTTGACCGAGACGACGCCATTGCTGACGGCCAGCTCTTGGAGCGGCGCTCCCAATCGATCGGATGCCATCTCCAGCAACACGCGCCGCGCTTCGGCCGCCACGCGGCGCATCGGCCAGCTATCCCGCTCCATTGCGGTCGAGCCGCCCGAGCCGTTCTGATCGACCGTGATATCGGTGCTGCCCATGACGCATGACGTTTTCTCGAAAGCGATATCGAGCTCATCCGACATGATCTGCCGGAAAGACGTTCCGGTGCCTTGGCCGCAGTCGGTCTTGCCGACGTAAAACGTCGCGGAGTTGTCTTCGTGAATCACGATCCAGGAATCGATCTCGTGAAAATCAATCTCGGGATAGGGGCCCGAAGCGGATTGAGCGGCGGCGCGCGGCGAACCGAAGCTGACCAGGAGCAGGCCCGCCCCTTTCAGCAGATCACGGCGCGAAGCTTTGCCGTCAAGCGCAGTTTCGATTTGTTTGGCGATATGTTTCGGAATACCAGGGGACGCCGTCACGCAACCACCTCCTTGCCCGAACCCTGTTCGGCGGCCATCGTTTTGATTGTCCGTTTGATTGCGGCCTGCACTCGGTAATACGTCATGCAGCGGCACAGAACGCCGTTCATGGCCTCGCGGATCTGCGCATCGGTCGGCTTGGGATTCTTGTCGAGCAGAGCCTTTGCAGTCATGATTTGGCCGTTCTGGCAAAACCCGCACTGTGGAACCTGCTCATCGATCCAGGCCTGCTGGATGGGATGGAGTTTGCCGTCCTTGGCAAGCCCTTCAAGAGTCGTGATTTCACCTTTGACGACGGAGGCAGGGGTGATGCAGGACCGCACGGCGGCACCGTTGATGAGTACGGTGCAGACGCCACACTGCCCAAGTCCGCATCCAAACCGCGGCCCTTGCAAGCCGAGGTCGTTGCGCAGGATGTAGAGCAGAGGAGTCGAAGGATCGACATCTAAAGTGTGCAATTTGCCGTTGACTCTTAACGTCAGGCTCATTGGCGGCTCCTTTTCTGAAGAATCGTTGCCCGAGTCGATTTTATCAGCGCCGGCGCTGCGCGGCACAACCGGAGGAAAATTCAGGGATGGTCCGGGGAACCAATGCCAGACCGATCACCTTGCGGCTTTGAGAGCTGCCGCGACTTGCGCAACACGCGCACCCTGATGTCGTGCAACTTCAAGTTCATCCGCCGTGGGCTTAGCGCTATTTTGTCCGGACGTCGATGACGATCCGTACGGCGTCCCATGACCTTGAAGGACCTTTTCGTGAGTGTAGCCGACGGGTACGATGATGAAACCCAGGTGCGCCATCGGCATGAATAGCGAGACGACGGTTGTCTCGTTTCCGCCGTGCGGTCCAGCCGTGGACGTAAAGGCGCCAGCAGCCTTTCCATTCAATTTCCCCTGGAACCATAGGCCGCCAAGACTGTCGATAAATGCCTTCAATTCCGCCGACGTATTACCGAAACGGGTCGGAGTGCCAAAGATGATCCCATCGGCCCACTCGACGTCGGCATGCGTTGGAATCCCGTACTCGGCGATCATCCTCCTGCTCCGCTCCTCCCAGCCGGGAACTTTGGCCATGACCTCAGCGGACACGATTTCGGGCACGCGGCGGAGCCTCACTTCGGCTCCGGTTGCGCGGGCTCCCTCAGCGACGGCATTCGCCAGCGCTTCGACAGAGCCGTCACGGGAGTAAAACACGACGAGGATGTTCGCTTTGGATTCTTGCACGAGCAACTCCTTTGGAGATCGGTCCGTAACGTATGGATGCAAGTAGTTCGCTCGAAGACGCAGAAAAGAACCTGGTGAGCGGCAGAGCGGTTTCGCCGCGATCCGGGGTGATTCACTGGCGAAGTCGTGTTGCCGTGCGCTTCCGGGGGCTTGTGACCGCCGAGTCGAACTGCTTGGCGAGCGGTTCAAGAGCGGGCGTCGGGCCGCCCCATCTCAACTGGTCAACTTCTGTAAACAGCGGAATGTCTGTTTTGAGAGTCGCGAGCTTTCGAAATAGCAACGCCATTTCGCGCTCGCGAGCTAAGGTCGCGGCCAGCGCGCCTGCATTGGCCGCGTCGACATGCCAGTCCCGCCAATCGTTTGGAATGGATTCGATGTGGCCGAAACGTGCGAGCACGGCCGCTGTTGACTTTGGCCCCCAGCCGGCTAAACCCGGGTATCCATCTGAAGCGTCGCCCACGAGCGCAAGATAGTCCGGAATCGATGCAGGCGGCACCCCAAATTTCCGCACCACGCCGGTTTCATCGAGCGTCGAACGGGTACGCCGGTTTAGCTGGACGATGTGGCCGCCCCGCACGCATTGGGCAAGATCCTTGTCCGGGGTGCAGATGATCACGCGATCGACGCGCGGATCGCGGGCAGCGCTCGCCGCCCCGGACGCGAGGGCGTCGTCGGCCTCGTATTCCGTCATCGGCCAAACCACGATCCCAGCAGCCGCTAATGTCTCTTCGAGAAGCGGAAACTGCGTCCAGAGGTCTGGATCGATTCCCGCCCCGGTCTTGTAGCCAGGCCAGAGGTCGTTGCGAAACGATTCGATAACGTGATCCGTCGCTACGGCCAGGTGTGTCACGCCACTTTTGATCATCGCCAGCAAGGAGGTGAGCACACCACGGACGGCCGCCAGTTCCTGCCCGTTCCGATCGCGCGCAGACGGCAGGGCGTAAAAGTGCCGAAACAGTTCGTACGTGCCGTCGATGAGGTAAACGTCGAATGACAGTCTTCCAGGGTCGCACAATCATTGCGGACTGCGTGGTTAACGGATCGGAAGCAAAAACAATCAACAATAGTGGCTGTATAAAGATAAAGTAAGTAGAGGATCCAATGCCGCGAGCGATCGAGAGTCCGCGTCGAGCCACGCTTTTCAGCCTGGTTATCGGGCTATGGGTGACCATCACGGGGCCGATTTTGAATGCCCAGCGTTCCGGGCCTTACGGCGTCGGCCCTGTCTGGTGGAGCGCCGGCGCGGGAGGCGTCCTTCCCTGGGAGGAAGAGTACGAGAACGCGGACGGATGGGTGAGCATTCTGAATCGGAATGGAGCGGTACGCGCGGATGGACACCCTTTTTTCGAGCCGCTGGGAAGGAATCATCGCGCGTGCGTCACCTGTCACCAGCCGTCCAACGGGATGAGTGTAACTCCAGCGAGCCTTCGCGACCGTTGGGATGAGACTAAAGGCCGCGATCCCGTGTTTGCCGCCATCGATGGCTCCAACTGTCCGGATCTGCCGCAGGACGCCGCTGGATCGCACTCTCTGTTGCTCAACAGAGGGCTTTTCCGTATCACTTTGCCATGGCCTCCGAGGGCTTCCAATGGCGCGGCGGTGATTCCTGAATTTCGAATCGAAGTGGTCCGAGACCCCACTGGCTGTAATCTCAGCTCTACTTATGGGGTAAAGGGCCGGGAGCAAGTCATATCCGTCTTTCGACGGCCGCGCTTGCCCGCGAACCTGGATTATGTTGTCAAAGGCCGCCTTGCTTTGATGGCGGACGGGCGTGAGTTGTCCCTCCGCGACCAAGCTGTGAACGCGATCATGACGCACGAACAGGCCGAGAAGCCGCCGGCCTACAACCAACTGGTTCAGATTGTCGATTTCGAGTCGCAGATTTACGCGGCACAAAGCGCCGACATTCGAGCTGGACGCCTGAATGAAAAAGAGGGGCCGCTTTTGGGGACGGACAATCTTGCCGGGGGCAAAGTTGACCCGCTTGCCAATCCTGTGCTGCTGTCGTTCAAGGTATGGAAGATGCAGACGGGTGAAGGTGAACTCGACGTTCAGCGAGAATTCCGCGTATCCGCCGCGCGAGGAGCCGAAGTGTTTTTCGCGCGGCTGTTCAGCATTCGAGGCGCCTCGGCGACAACTCAAGAGAAGTTGTACACGTGTGCGAGCTGTCACGCGGCCGGCTCGGCGCGATGGATGGATATCGCCACGACCAACGTGCGCCCCCGGCAGGCTGCGCCCGAACTGCCGTTGTTTCGAATTACATGCGACGCGACTGCTCCGGCCCATCCGGTATTTGGCCGCACTTTCTATTCGCAGGATCCCGGGCGGGCACTGATTTCGGGAAAATGTGCTGACGTCGGAGCTATTGTTCCCCAGCAACTTAGAGCGCTCGCGGCGCGCGCGCCATATTTTGCGAACGGCTCCGCTCGAACTCTTCGTGAAGTCGTCGATTTCTACGATCGGCAATGGAATATCGGGTATAGCGAGCGGGAAAAGCAGGATTTGACGAACTTCCTGCGAATTCTATGATGCGTAAGGCGGCTTCTCACGGCATAATCGGATTGTGGGTTCTCAACACTGGAGCCGCGGCCGAAACATCGCGGGATTTTTCGGGGTTCTGGCCTTTTCTACAGCTTTGAGCGTGGCCGCGCAGCCGGTACAGCGTTCGGCGAATGTTCATCCTGACTTTCAAGGCGCCTGGAGTTCTGCGACCGCGATTCCACTTGAGCGTCCAGCAAAGCTCAAGGATAAACCGTTCTACTCACCCGAAGAAGCAGCTCAATTGCAAAAGAAGACGCGCGCGGCAGACGACGATCCGTTGAGCCGCCTGGAGACAGGTTCGCTCATGCTCCCCAGCCTGCGGACTTCGATGATCACCGACCCTCCTGATGGCCTGCTTCCCAGTCTCACTCCCTCCGCGGCCGCCGCCCAGCGCGATCGCGTGCAGCGCCTCCATGAGGCGGCCGCCGTGAAAGATATGGGTCTCCAGGACCGATGTCTGCTCTTTCCAACCGGTGTGCCGCCGATGATCCCCTATCGCTATAACAGCAACTATCAAATCGTGCAGACCGACGAGGCGGTGGTAGTGCAGGCGGAAATGATCCACGACGCAAGAATCATCAGGCTGGATCGTCGTTCGCACCTGCCGCCGGACGTCCGGCAGTGGAAAGGCGATTCGATCGGACACTGGGAAGGCGCGACGCTGGTGGTGGACACAACCAACTTCAACGATGCCGGCGGTTTCTACGGGGACGCCGGAGGAATGTACGGCTGGGACCGCAACATGCACGTCGTGGAACGCTTCAGCCTACTGGACGCGAATACGATTCTCTACCGTTTCGAAGTGGAGGATCCCACCGCCTACACTCGGCCCTGGAAAGGCGAATTCACCATGAGACGCGTGCCGGCCCCGCCTTTTGAGTACGCCTGCCACGAGGACAACCACGATTTACCAAATATCCTGAAACTGTCGACGCCGCAGCCCGAGTATTAGCCAGAGGGCGATATTCCCGCGAACTCCCGCGCCGGTGCTGCGTATTAGGGTCGAGGAGATCTTCCTGAGCATGTATCGTGAACTTAGGGTTGCAGTCCGCTCATTGCGAAAGGACGCGGGCTTCACCGTCACCGTCATGGTGACTTTGGCGCTGTGCATCGCTGTCAACACCGCCGTCTTTGCGATCGTTCACTCTGTCCTGTTGCGGCCATTGCCCGTTCCGAGAGCAGACGAAATTCTGCTGATGGCGAATCAATATCCCAGGGCCGGAGCCGACAACTCCACCAACAGCGGCGCCGCGGATTACTACGATCGACTTCAGGCAATCACGACTCTCCAGCAGCAGGCGATGTTCGATTCGACCGACCTGACCATCGATCTGAATGGCAAGCCCGAGAGGGTTACGGCGATGACAGCGACGCCCTCTTTATTCAAGCTGCTGGAAGTGACTCCGCTGATCGGCCGAACTTTCCACGAGGAAGAAGGGGAAATCGGCGCCGAACGCGAAGTGATTCTCAGCTTCGGGTTGTGGCGCCAGATGTATGGCGGCGCCGAAGACGTGCTTGGGAAAGAAATGCGCATCAATAGCCGGCAATATAAGATCGTCGGCGTCATGCCCGCGGATTTTACGTTTATCAATCCCGAGGTTCGCTTGTGGGTTCCCCTCGCATTCACGGCGCAGCAGAAAAATGCGCGACACAGCAACAACTGGCACAACATCGGGCGCCTGAAGCCGGGCGCGACTCTGGAACAAACGCAGGCGCAGCTTGACGCTTTGAACCGGGCAAATATGGATCGGTTCCCGCAATGGAAGGAGATTTTGACGAATGCCGGTTTTCACACAAGCGTTATCCCGCTGCGGGACATGCTGGTGAAGGATGTGAAGAGCACTCTGTATTTGCTGTGGGGCGGCGCTGTTTTCGTGTTGCTGATCGGCGCCCTGAACGTAGCCAATCTGATGCTGGCCCGCGTCACTCAACGGCGAAAGGAATTTGCCACGCGGCTCGCGCTGGGTGCCGGGCGGGCACAAATTATCCGGCAGAGCGTAATGGAAAGCGTCCTGGCCTCGGGAGCAGGCGGAGTGGCGGGCATCGCACTCGGCGCCGCACTTCTCAGATCGCTGATGGTGATCGGGCTCAAGCAACTGCCCAGAGTCAGCGAGGTTCGCATGGATAGGGCGGTCGTTTTGGTCGCGCTTGCGATGTCCATCGGCGCGGGAATTGTGATCGGGCTCATCCCCCTCGCTCAAATCTTCCGCGCCCATCTCACCCAGGCTCTTCGTGAAAGCAGCAGGACTGGCACGAGCGGAACGGGATCAAAACGAATCCGCCAGGCCTTGATCGTCGCGCAGATCGGATTCGCGTTTATACTTCTGGTCGGCGCGGGACTGTTGTTGGCCAGTTTTCGCCAATTACTGCAAGTCGATCCGGGATTCAAGACGCGTGGCGTTATTACCGTTGCCGTATCCGAGCCGCGTTCAAGATATCCAGGCGACGCCGAGATGCGGACTTTTCTCAGGCGTTCGCTCGAAGCGATTCGCAGGATTCCCGGGGTGAGTGCGGCCGGCGCGACAACGACTATTCCCTTCGGCGACCACCATAGCGATAGCGTGATCCTCGCCGAAGGTTACGTGATGAAGCCTTCCGAGTCCCTGATTTCACCACGCCAAGTCGTGGTCTCGCCCGGGTATTTCGAGGCGATGGGTATTTCGATGGCAAAAGGACGTTCCTTTGACGACCACGACAACGAAAATTCGCCGGGAGCCGTAATCGTTGATGAGCGGTTAGCCCGTCATTTCTGGCCAGGCCGCAATCCGATCGGCCAGCGCATGTACCAGCCGCAAGACCCCAACAACCTGATGAAGACCGACGAACACACACGCTGGTTGACCGTCGTGGGCGTCGTGCACGAGGTCCGGCTGGACGATTTGGCCGGGAACGGCACTCCGGTTGGAGTCTATTATTTTCCGCTGGCTCAGTCCCCGGAACGGACCGTTACCTTCGCGATCAAGAGCGCAACAAATGCAGCCGCTGTTGGAAGCGCTGTCAGGGCCGCCATCGCCGGCATCGACCCCGAACTCGCTCTGTTCGACTTTCACACGATGGCGGAGAGAACTGACCTTTCACTCGCCGTACGCAAAACACCAATGGCGCTCGCCCTCGGCTTCGGCGGATTGTCTCTCTTACTTTCGGCACTGGGCATCTACGGAGTTCTTACATACCTGGTGACGCAACGCCGTCGCGAAATCGGAATCCGGCTGGCGCTCGGCTGCTCTGAATCCAGAATCGTCGGGCTCGTGGTCTCCGAAGGGCTCCTGCTGGTCGGAGCCGGCTTGATCCTGGGAGCCGCCGGCGCCACGGCTTTGCGGAAAGCGTTGGAGAACCAGTTATACGGCGTCCAACCTCTCGATCCGGAGGTGATTGTGATCGTAACGTTGACGTTAGGACTGGTAGCGCTGGCGGCATGTGGGTTGCCTGCACGACGGGCCACCCAAGTGGATCCAGCGATGGTTCTCAATGAACAATGACAACGCGCGCGAGCTGCGTCACAGCAGAATAGTGGCGCGTGCTCGCATCAGCAGGTAAAACAACCCCGTTAATCCACGAAAAAAAACGGCGGGTAGAGCCGATAATCGATCCTTCCAAATATTAAATCGCCCCGAGCCGGCCGCGAATCTCAGAAAACGAGCCATAGCTACCCCCCTGCAACGTGTCTCGGCGGGTCGCGATGTGCCTCTGAGAGGGCTTCATGCGAGAAAGTTCATATTGTCGTCTTACATGGTTAGTGATCGCGTTCTCAACCGGAGTAGCTTACGGCCAAGCAGCGTCAAACGACGATTCCGCGCCCGGTGGCGATCCATGGCCGCGAAAAATCACTGTTCAAGGAGCGACAATTCAGCTCTATCATCCACAGCTTGAAAGCTGGCGCGGGAACACCCTATCCGCGTATGCAGCAGTGGCCATCAATGTCACAGCTTCGAGTGATAAGTCGTACGGCGTTGTTTGGTTCACCGCGAGGACTGAGGTCGACAAGATCAACAGGCTGGTTACTTTGGATCAGTTCAAGCTCACAAAAGCGAACTTTCCTTCCCTTCCCAATAATGGAGCACAGTACACGCAGGCTTTCAGCAAGGAGATGCCGGCCGTGAAGACAATCCCGCTTGATCTGCTGGAGGCGTCGTTAGCTACGACTCATGCCGCCGACGAGCAAAAAAAGTACGAACTGAAAAACGATCCCCCTAAAGTCATCGTAAGCACGCTTCCGGCAGTCCTGGCTCTGGTTGACGGTCAACCCTCGCTTCACGAGACTGCCGGCAAGCTGCAAAAAATTATCAACACAAGATCCCTCATTTTCTTCGATCCAGAAAAGCAGCTTTACTATTTGGCGCTGATGGACGGTTGGGTGCAAGCAACGTCGATGGAAGGCCCGTGGCTGAATGCTGATCATGAGCCTAAGAAGACTCTGGACAATTTGAAAAAGGCCGCTCTCGACAACAATCAGAACGAGGTTCTAGGGAATCCTGAACAGTCTCTGAAGGAAGCATATAAGGATGGACAAGCTCCGGACGTATACGTTTCGACTGTTCCAGCAGATCTCCTCTTGATTCAAGGGCAGCCTGAATTCACTCCGATCCTGGGAACGAATCTTATGTACGTCCAAAATACGGGCACCGATATTTTTATGGATAACACCAATCAGACGTATTACATACTTGTTTCGGGACGGTGGTTCTCTTCGAGTTCGCTGCAAAAAGGCCCATGGTCCTATGTGGCGGGATCAAATCTCCCATCCGATTTCGCAAAGATCCCGGCGTCTAATCCAAAGGCGAGCGTTTTGGTCTCTGTGCCTGGAACACCGCAGGCGAAGGAAGCGCTGATAGCCAACCAGATCCCTCAGACAGCGACGATCTCTCGGACAGCAGCGCAACTCGCAGTAACTTATTTTGGAACTCCGGAGTTCAAGCCGATTGAGGGCACAAGCCTAAGATATGCCGTGAACACGGTGACACCGGTCATCGATGTCCCTGGGAATACTTATTATGCAGTTCACAACGCGGTTTGGTTCGTGTCTCCCGCCGCGACGGGACCGTGGACCGTCGCGACGTCAGTGCCGCCCGTGATCTACACGATACCGCCCAGTTCTCCGGTCCACTACGTCACGTATGTACAGGTTTATGGCTACACGCCAACAAGCGTCTTCGTCGGGTACACGCCCGGCTACTACGGGACGGTGGTGTCGTCGGATGGCGTGGTGGTCTATGGAACTGGTTGGACGTATCCGAGTTACGTCGCCGCAGCTACTTGGGTGCCTGCGCCGGTGACATATGGAGTCGGAGCGGCCTTTAGCTGGAGCGCGGTGGCTGGCTGGGGTCTCGGGTTCGGAATCGGGATGGCTGTCGGAAGCGAGTGCGGCCCATACTGGGGACCCGTTGGCGCCTGGGGCTGGGGTTATGCAGCGCCTGCCTGGGGCTGGGGCGGCTATGGCGGAGCTGCTTCCGCAAATGTGTATGGGCACTGGGGCAATACCGCGTACGCGGGGACCAGGGCCGCTTGGGCCAATCCGTATACCGGCAATATCGGCACAGGCGCGCGTGGAAGCTACTATAATCCCGTAACAGGAAATACAGGCGTCGCCGCGCGAGGCGCAAATTACAATGCTTACACCGGAAATTATCGAACCGGGGGCGCCGCTTCCGGCTACAATCCGACAACCGGCCGGTCGTATGCCGGCGCAGGCGGCACGGTCAGCAACGCGTATACAGGCAATTACGCCGCGGGTGTGCACGGCTCGACCTACAACGCGCAGACGGGTATAGCACACGGGGGCGCGACAGGAATCGCAGGCAACGCTTACACCGGGCAAGCGACCGCCGGAAGCCGAGGCTATTCGTATAACACCAACACAGGAAACGGCATTGCTCATGCAAACGGAAACGTCTATGCGGATCACGACGGCAACGTCTACCGAGCCAGTCCAGGGTCAGGATGGCAACAGCACACGTCGCAAGGATGGAATTCCGCTCCTGCCAGCATGCACTCCTCGTTGAATGACTGGCAATCCGCGCGAAGCACGGGTGAACAACGATGGGGGAATTTCCACTCCGGCGGCTGGGGCGGCGGATTCGGCGGCGGTGGTTTAGCGGATCGGGGAAGTTGGGGTGGAGATCACTTCGGTGGTTTCCGCGGCGGTGGATTCCGCCGGTGACCAAGCTCCATCACTTGGCGGCGCTTTCTTCCCGAGCAACACCCGCGCGCCGATCGGTGATAGCTTTCTCCGCCCAACTTCGCCGCGACGCTGCGCCTGCGGCAGGTAAAATGCCCGCGGCGATATAGAAGAGGCCCGCAGCGTTTCAACCTGCTGAATATCTTTCGTTTTGTGCCGTCTCCGGAAAACAGCGCGCGCCGCCGCGGTTGATCGAACCTGACGCCTTACTGCCTCATCAAACCAATGACGGAGCGCACACCGTGTCGGCAGCTAGAACGTTACAGAAATTTCTCTTGTTCGTTTGTTTGGTCTTCGAGAGTGCGTATGGACAGGCAACCGGTTCAATTGAAGGCAAAGCGGCCGATGCGTCTGGGGCGGCGATACTCGGCGCTGTGGTCACGATCGAAGGGTCTGATGGAAGCCGCCACATGACGGTTACCGACGCCGACGGTGGTTTTCATGTCTCTTTATTGCCGCTTGGGAATTATAATGTCAGGATTTCCGCCTATGGTTTGTCTGACTGGACCGCCGCGAACGTGCAAGTCTCCGACACGCTGGAATCGAAGCCATTGCTCGCCGTCCTTCAGGTGGCGCCGAATGTAACGAGTGTCACGGTCGGCGTCGGGCCCGAAGAAGTGGCAGCGGAACAGTTGCAACAACAACTGAAGCAGCGGACTCTCGGAGTGTTCCCCAATTTTTATGTGACCTATGAGAGCCATCCGGCTCCGTTATCGTCGAAGCAGAAGCTGCATTTGGGCGTAAGACTGCTCATCGATCCCACCACATTTGTCGCCGTTGGAGCCACTTCGGGCATTCAGCAGGAGATGAACAGCTACTACCAATATGGACAAGGCGCGGAAGGCTTCGCCAAGCGCTTCGCGGCGAACTATACTACGACCGCGGCGAGTATTCTGATCACCGATGTTGCGATGGCGTCGCTTCTCCATCAAGATCCGCGCTATTTTTACTCCGGTCAGGGAACGAACTCTCAACGAGCTTGGCACGCTGTTAAATCGTCCCTTCTTACAAAAGGCGACAACGGAAGGTGGCAGCCACCATATGCAAGCGTCGCAGGATGGATAGCCGCCGCCGAGATTTCCGAGATCTATCTTCCCGGCGAAAGGACACAGTACACCCTGATCGGCCGCACCCTGATGTTCCGCTTTGCCGGGGCAGTAGCGATTAACATGCTTCAGGAATTTTTGTTGAAAAAACTGACAAGTAATACCGGTGCCCGTTCGGTTGCTCCTTTATTGCGGGAGGGAACGCCGGTGTCCTTGATTGCCGTGGATCAGGCGGGGGCGAGTGGAGTCTCGACGGGCGACAAGGTAAGTTTCGTTTTGGCTCAGGACTTAACAGTGGACGGAAAGGTCGTTGCCAAGGCCGGCGATGTGGCTTCGGGGCGGGTGGGGCAGGTGAGTGCTGGAAATTCCCCTGATGAAGCGAGCACTGTGGGTCTGGAACGGGTAACGCTGCGGGCAGGCAGCGTAGACGTACCGCTGCGGAGTAATCAGGTGCGCGGAGTTGCCGGGCCGATGCAGTACAAGGAGTTGGCGGGCTCCGGGAAACTTGAAGTGACCTTGTATGTAGCGCAGAACGTGCAGTTTCCTGAAAGCCAATGAGCGCTTCCCGGCCACAGGAACGGCAAGATCCTAACGGTTATCACCCGGAGCGCCGATCATCTTACGATGAAGTTGATGCGCCTTGCCGTCTTTACGATATTGATCACCGTCTCAGCCCTGGGTTCCGATTCTGAAGACCGGATCAACCATGCTGCGGCCGCCTTTCGCGAGTTGATGCGCACGCCGGATAAGGGGATTCCACGCGACCTTCTCGAACGCGCCAACTGCATCGTCATTGTTCCCGGGCTGAAGAAGGGAGCTTTCGGCTTCGGTGGCAAGTACGGACGCGGTTTTGCCGCGTGTCGTGGACGGGGCGGCTGGGGCGCGCCGGCGGGAATCCGAATCGAGGGCGCGAGTTTCGGATTTCAGATCGGGGGATCTTCAACAGATGTATTCATGCTGGTGATGAACGAAAACGGCATGAAGCGGCTGGTGTCGGATAAGTTTACGCTCGGCGGCGAAGCGGCGGCTGCGGCTGGACCGGTCGGGCGTGAAACGAGCGCAAACACCGACATTCTCATGACCGCCGAAATCCTGACGTGGTCGCGGTCGCGGGGTGTATTCGCGGGAATCTCGCTCGAAGGAGCTACGATCCGCCCGGATAGCGCGGAAAACGAGAAACTCTACGGGAAGCATGTCACCAACAAGCAGATCGTCGGCGGCAGCGTCCGCGCGCCCCGCTCGGCCCGCGCGCTGACATCGGCCCTCAATCAATACGCGAGCCGCCAGCGTCGCACGTAGTTGCTATTTATGAGCGTATTTTTCGAACCAGTACCTCAGGTAAAGCTGAGTTCGCATGAAATTCGACGGGATGGATCCCGTCCCGTGATACTCCCCGTTCATGCGGACCATGGCGGTGGGCACGCCGCGTAGTTTCAACGCCTCATAAAACTCTTCGGTCTGCGGCATCGGAGTGCGCATGTCGAGAACTCCCGTCATCAGCATCGTCGGCGTTTTCACATTGCCGGCATACATGACCGGCGAGTGCTTAAGATCGACCTTATTCGCGGCCCTCAACGTTTTGGAAGGAACGGTGATCGGCGCGCGCCAGCCGCGGCACCGGCATCAGGAGCTTCTGCAGTTTCTGAAGCGCATCGATCAGTCGGCCGATTCCGATCTCGACGTCCATCTGGTGCTCGCCGACTACGGAACGCACGAGCATCCGGCAGTGAAAAAATGGCTGGCCGCGAGACCCCGCTATCACGTTCACTTCACGGCGACCAGTGCATTCTGGCTCAATCAGGTCGAACGGTGGTTCGCCGAGATCACGCGCAAGAGAATCCGTCGCGGCACCTTTCGAAGTATTGGTGAACTGACCAAATCCATCCACGAATACATTCGCCTTTACAACAACCCACGCCCTTTTCCGTGGGTTGCCAGCGCCAGCCGCATTATCCGCAAGGTCAACAAATATAGACAAACTTCAGAAACAGCAGACTAGTTCGTGCAGAAGTATTGCCACTTGAGCTGGCTTGTTTCGCCCGTGTATCCGTTTGCGGTGAGTGTGTACGTTTGGCCGTTGTCCGCGTCAAATCTTGAGTGTAAATTCGCTGCCGATTCCGCAGTGGGGTTTAAGATTGCAATCAACCTGAGCGGAGGATAGGGCAACGCTGAGAAGCGACCCGAGCGCCGATTCAGGGCCGGAATAGCACGGAGCGGTCACCAGCCGCTCCCGCACCGCAGCTATTCTGGCGCAAAAGCGCTATGACCTGACCGGGCTTTTTTGTACCAGTCGAAACGAGAGACTTGAGTACAAGAAAGGAATCCGGGAAATGCCGAAGAAAACGTTCACGCCGGAGCAGATCGTCGCCAAGCTGCGGCAGATCGAAGTGCTGGTAAGCCAGGGCAAGACCGTGCCGCTGGCCTGCAAAAAGATCGGGATCACCGATCAAACCTTCTACCGGTGGAGGAAGGAGTACGGCGGCCTGCAGATAGAACAAGCCAAGAAGCTGAAGGATCTGCAGAAGGAAAACGCGCAGCTCAAACGCGCGCTGGCGACGCTCACTCTGGAGAAGCAAATTCTGAAGGACATCGCTGAGGGAAACTTCTAAGTCCCGGGCGGCGACGCACCGCCGTTCAACACGCACGGGACAAAGGCATGAGTGAACGGCACGCCCGCCGCCTGGTGGGGCAATGGCGAACCACGCA
>Ga0209062_1001870_pt1 | contig 31965 bp, 20 predicted proteins | sample Coa_R2_2_FD_187158 | JGI IMG/M metagenome (GOLD analysis project Ga0209062, IMG submission 187158) | Surface soil microbial communities from Centralia Pennsylvania, which are recovering from an underground coalmine fire - Coalmine... | ecosystem: Environmental > Terrestrial > Soil > Unclassified...
GATTCGCATCGGCGACATCGTAAAGATTCATTAAATGCTGTCCGCTTTGGCGCTGCGGCTTAGAAGGGATCACGCGAACTCAAGCCGCGTTCCTTACAGAAGAATGATCGCTGCCTCCGATAGGTTCATCGCAAAGGGGAGCATCCCCAGGAGCATTTGCGCAACTTCAGGGGCACGCTGGAAGCCGATGCCTACTCGGGATTCGGTCAACTCTACGAGAGCGGACGCATTCAGGAAGCGGCCTGCTGGGCGCACGTGCGCAGGAAGTTCTACGATCTTCACGTGGCACACAAATCTCCGGTGGCGCAAGAAGCGCTCCGGCGCATCGGCGAACTCTATGCCATCGAGGAAGACATCCGCGGACGCTATCCCGAGGAGCGCCGCGCCGTGCGCAACGAGCGCAGCCGTCCGTTGCTGGATACGCTGAAACAGTGGCTGGAAGAAACGCTGGTCAAGCTGTCGAGGAAATCGGACACGGCGCAGGCAGTACGCTACGCGTTGGGGCGCTGGGAAGCGCTGCTTCGTTACGTCGACGATGGACGGCTGGAGATTGATAACAATGCTGCCGAGCGAGCGCTGCGTGTGGTCGCTTTAGGTCGGAAGAACTACTTGTTTGCGGGATCGGACCGGGGCGGTGAACGGGCTGCAGCGATCTACACCCTGATCGGCACAGCAAAACTAAATGGGCTGGATCCCGAAGCGTACTTGTGCGACGTGTTGTCCCGCATCGCCGAGCATCCCATCAACCGCATAACAGAATTGCTGCCTTGGAATCTTGTCGCTGATCGCCCTGCCGAAACAACGCACGCTGCATAGTCGACCTCACTCGACAAGACGGTCCTCAGATGACGCTTACGTCAACGCCATTCTGTAAAAATAAAAATGCGCCGATTCGAGGCGTATGGCAGCCGCCGATCTGGTTGTGATATTTGTCGCGATAATCCTCTTGGGTTTAGTTCTAGTGATCAACTCCAACCTGACACCAAGGTTACACTAGCCGATTCCAGGTAAGGCCTTGGGAAAATGATGCAAGCCAAATATGATCACAATAAGCTCGACCCAGCAAACGAAGTTCGTGTCCTCGTATCGGTCTTGATTCTGGCTAGTGCCCTCACTCACTACGGCTGCCCACAATAGCCAGAATAGATTGTTTGAAATGCGGCCGTGAGTCGCTTGTGGCGAAAGCTGAGCCTAACGCTTCGTGGATATAGTCGTTATTGAACCGTGAAAGCGACGCTGTTGCTGACCTGCCCGCCCACCGTGACGGTGACGTTGCCGGTGGTTGCGCCGGTGGGAACCGGCACGACAATACCGGTGCTGCTCCAACTGGTCGGCACCGCCAGGGTGCCGTTGAAGCTCACCGTGCTGCTCCCCTGCGTCGCTCCGAAGTTTGTCCCGGTGATGGTCACCGCAGTTCCCACCGCACCCGAGGTCGGCGACAGAGTCGTGATGCTCGGCGCCGTGCTGGTTGCGGCCGCCTTGAACGCCGCCATCGCCGCCACCCAGTCGTTCTTCGGCGACAGCGTCCAAGTAGCGGCCACCGTTCCCGCCGCAGCCTGCACCCCGTCTTCATCGCTGTAGGCTGCCGTCAACCCCAAGTCCACCCGCTTCGTGAATCCACTGCCGGCCGTGAACGTATCGCCACTGCCGGTGCTGTCTTCGGCGACGCAGCCGAAGATCAAATCTCCATTGGCCGTGGTCGTCCCCGATCCGCTGCTCGGGCTGGTTCCGCTCCCCCGCGTGCCCGCGCTTGTGTCCAGTGCCGAGGCTGCTGCCACCCCGCTATACTCATGAATCCCCATCGCCAAATAGGCCACCGCGCTGCTGAAGTTCACCGTCACCGTGTTCGAACTGCCCCCCTTGCTCCCGGTGGCGTACAGAATGGCGCACCCCTGACTATGTCCGGAATCGTAACTGGCTACCGCGCGCGTGTAGAGATTGCCCTGACTGTCGCTGGCGGTGATGGTGGGATTGGCGTTCCCGTAGGTCACCCCTATAACGATGGCGCTGCCGCTGGCGGTCCCCGCCGGAAACGTGGCGCTAAATGAGGTATAGGTTTTGCCGCTGACGTCACTGCTCGAGCCTTGCTGCAGGTGCGTGATGCTCCCCGGCGGCGGCGCAGCCGCAATGGTAAACACCACACCGTTGCTCACTTGCCCGCCCACGGTGACGGTGACGTTGCCGGTGGTTGCACCGGTGGGAACCGGCACGACAATACCGGTGCTGCTCCAACTGGTCGGCACCGCCAGGGTGCCGTTGAAGCTCACCGTGCTGCTCCCCTGTGTCGCTCCGAAGTTCGCTCCCGTGATGGTCACCGCAGTTCCCACCGGTCCCGATCCCGGTGACAAACTGCTGATGCTCGGCGCAGGTATGGTGACGGTGAAGGCCATGCCGTTGCTCACTTGTCCGCCTACGGTGACGGTAACATTGCCGGTGGTGGCGCCCGTGGGAACCGGCGCCACGATGCTGGTGGCACTCCAACTGGTCGGCACCGCCGTGGTGCCGTTGAAGCTCACCGTACTGGTTCCCTGGGTTGCTCCGAAGTTTGCTCCCGTGATGGTCACCGCAGTTCCCACCGCACCCGAGGCCGGCGATAGAGTCGTGATGCTCGGCGCCGGAATCGCCGCCGGCGTCGTGATCGTCGCCGTGTTCGAGTAAGGACCCACAGTCCCGGAGGTATCCTTAGCCCGCACCCGGTAACTGTAGCTGGTCGAAGCACTCACCCCACTGTCACTGTACGCCGTGGTGGCCGACGTCCCAATCTGCGTGAAACTATTGCAACTCACCCCCTGGCAGCGCTCCACCAGATACGAACTGATCGTCCCTCCGGTCTCGGTCGATGCCGTCCAGGTCAAATTCACCTGATTGGGATTGCTGGCCACCGCCGGGATAACCGCCATGGCCGCGGCCTGCCAGGTCACCGGGGCTCCCACCGTGAACGTGGCACTGTAACTCCCCGCCGTGCTGGCCAGCCCCGCTTCCGCGTCCAGATAATTCGAAGAGGCGGCCGTTTGCTGCGTGAAACCGGTCCCCGGCTGGAACACCGATCCCGCCGATACTTTGGCAAAGCCGAGCAACAGTTCGTTGCTCGTTGTCGTGGCGATGATCGGGCTGGCGATATTCACCGACTGTGTTCCATTGTCACTGCCGATGGCCGAAGCCGCGTCAATAGGCGCCGCGATGTTGGACCCTTTCACCACCAGAATGGACATCACCAAAGGCTGGGCTACTGACAGTCCCATGGTTACGGTGTGATTGGGGCCTACGATGGGGTTGCGCGCATACCACATCTGGCTGCGCAGATCGAAGCCCGTGGTCGTGCTGGTGGGCCCGGCCACTGAAATCCAGGTATTGCCATAACTGTCGGTCGGTGTGAACGCCGTCCCTGCGTGCGACGACGCAAACAGCACCAGCAAATCCCCGCCGGTGCTATCAAAGGCTGCGGTGGTATGCGTAGTGGTGTAGGTGGTATCGATATACCCTTGCTCGCTCACCACCACCGGCGCCAGCGTGCCCGCCACTGCGCTCAGGTTCCCCGGCGCCGTCGGACTCGGCGAACCCAGAGTCGCGGTTGTAGCCGCATTCGAATACGGCCCGAGATTATTTGCTGAATCTTCAGCTCGAACGCGATAGGTGTAGCTGGTCCCCGCGGCCAGCCCAGTGTCGCTGAATGTCGTCGATGTCGTTGTACCAATTTGCACAAAGTTACTGCAGCTGACTCCCAGACACCGCTCGATTAAATAAGAGCTGATGGTTCCGCCTGTCGCCCCGATCCACGACAGATCGATTTCAGAAGTGGACGAAGCGACCGCCGTCAGGCTCCCTGGAGCTGACGGAGCAGGAGGTGCGCCGGCGGCTCTGAGCGCGACGATTTGCATAATCCACGCCCCGGCACTCGAAAGCGTCGAGGTTGCATGATAAGAGCCAGTCGCGCTTACCAGCTCGTCTTCAACTAAGTTTCCGTTCGTGGTAATGATTCGCGTGGTGTATCCCGCGCCCGGCGCCGTGGTGCTGGTGGAGACCAGACTCGCGCCGATGAGGAGGTCGTTCGCGTATGTCGTGTTGGCAGCTCCGCTGTCGGTCGTCGCTGTGTTGCCCGATCCGCCAACGGCCCCATCCAGCGGGTTATTCGCATCGACTCCGCCGTACTCCAGAATGCGAACCTCGGGAGCAGTCGCCCCGCTATTAAACGCTACAGTCACGGTATTAGAGCCGGCGGTTGCTGCGATAATGTTCTTTGCGAGATAGATAGACTGACTCAGTTGACCTGACAGCGTTGTAGGACCAAGCGCAAGGGTATAGACATTACCTTTGGTATCTGTTACCGAGGTTGGCACCGCAATTGTGTCTCTCCACCCAACCACCACGATGTTTAGGTCCCCCGACACTTGCGATTGCGTGTAGAGAACGGATAGTTGCGATGCCGATGCCGCCCCAGCCGAATTGACCTGTACGAGGCTTTGGGCATGTAAACTCGGACAAGCGGCTACGATGGCTGTCACAAATGCGCTTGCGGAGAGCAAAAGTCTGAATGCTTTCATTCGGCTGGATCCCCCGGCAGAAGTCGGACACACGAGTCACACACTTCTCCACTTAGAGGCGCTGGCACGCTGGCGGCCAGTGTAGAGTTTCAGGGAGACCTTGCAGGTGGTTCGTATGTAGCTGTGACAAAGCTACTTAGCTTAACTTCATCGATGAGCTACTCTCGTAGAGAAGCAGAAGAAGCCTTCTTCACGGCAGGAGAGTGCTTGTTTGATGCAAACGATTGGACTTTATGTGAACACAGGGGCGCCGACAAAACAGGTTGACCGAAAACCAGAATTGGCCCGTACGGAATTGGCAAGACGAGACTCCCCGGAATTGCCAGCCGCCTGGCAGTTGGCATTCTTAACTTATTTATTTATAAACGTTGCCGCGAATTCCCGCGTTGGCGTCTAAGGTTTTCCCACTTGGCAGCTCCGCCGTCAAAATACGTCCGAGCGGCAAACCATTTTTCACAGGATTCAATGTGACCGTTCCCTTCAATGTGATTTTCTTTTCGTTATCGAAGGCCGCAGTGCCATGATGCGCGGATAGCGAAACAAAGGGGCTTATACACATTAGAAGAGCGGATAGGGCGATCACTTCTCTCTTCATACAACCTTCCTCCCGAAAAGCTCACCTGAAAAGCACCTGCGACTCGATTATTTCCCCTGCGGCCGACTACCCGGACCGCTCGCAGGATTTCCAAACAGCGTGTTGTATTTCTCCATCTCGATTGGCGAACAGTACTGCTCCATGACATCGGTATGCGGGTCTTCAAGTTTCATCGGGAACTTATCCATGGCCACCCACGGCCGAGTGTACATCTTAGGATCGTCAATGGTAACGCTCCACTCCAAACGGTCGCGGTCCACACGATGAAGGATCTCCACCACGTGGAGTTGATCGCTGATCGGGCGGCCGGCTGTATCCAGCCACACTCGATCTTCTCCCATCATTCCAATGGTATCGATTTGCAACGTAGTATCGTCCAGCCATTTGCCCACGGAGTATCCGTAATACCGGGGTTCTTTCACTTCACCATTGATGAGCACGCCGCCCTGCGCCAATTTCGGAAGCGGACGACCGTCCGTCCAGATCACGCGCCAAGCCGTCCCGTATTCATAAAGCATGGCGGTCTTGTACTCATTCTGCAGAATCTGAGTTTCGCGAAGGTTGTAGAAATTCATCCGTGGAAATCCCAACGGCTCGCATTTGTCACGCGGATCGTCATAGAAGCCGGGAAGCACCGCGTCAGCACCCTCGAGTGCATGGTGAGACTTGAATGCTTGTAAGCCGTAAGCCGTGTAGGGCGGTTGATGTTCCGGCTTTCCGTCGTTGGGCATGGCCTTTACACCATTGGCCTGGATTCCATCTCCGGCACCGTTGGCAGGCGCCCACGTTCCCGAAAGACCGTGCCGTGGCGCTTGAGTCGCGGATTTAGTCGTCTTGCTCGTCTGCTGTCGAGGAGTAGCAGCGTTTGCGAACGGTACAAATGAGAAGAGCACAATGAATGCGAAAAGCGCCAGCAGACGATTTTTCATTTGAACTCCGCGTCTCGAGCGAGGACCCCTGTCACGCTCGAGCACATCCTATCCGCAAAATAGTAGCTCAAACGCTCCGCTCTCGCATCCTCGTCTGCGGTCGAACGATGCGTTGACTTTGCGACACGCTGACTCTAGCATACGCGCGATTGCGGGGCTGGTCTCGCTACGGGGGTCTGATGAATCTGAAAGAGTGGTGGAAACGTGTGATATCGGGTTGCGGATCGTCGCGTAGAGTTCTGTGCTGGCTCGTTTTCGGCAGTGCTCTTCTTGTAGGTTTGCCGGCTCACTCACAGACGCTCGGCCGAATCAGCGGAATCGTTACCGATACGAGTGGAGGCTCGATCGTAGGCGCGACGGTGACCGTCACCGATGTTGCGCGCGGCATACCACGTAATCTGACTACGGACACGTCTGGTTCCTATGTTGCTCCGAATCTGATTCCCGGCACGTACACCGTTCACGTGTCGTATATGGGCTTCCGTCCTTACGATCGCCAGGACGTCGCCGTCGGTGTAGGCGGTGACGTCCACGTTGACGTGACGTTGCAAACTGGAGAGCAAACGCAAGCCATAACGGTCACCGGCGAAGCGCCGGCCATAACGACCACAAATGCCCAGTTGCAAGGAACGATCAACGCCAACGCGCTCAGCGACCTCCCCTTTGCCGGACATAACTATGTCCAGCTGCTTGGCCTTTTGCCAACCCTTCAGTTGAGACCGGGATCTGGCGCTGGCCCTACACAGAATAATTCGAATGGCTTGCGGGGTGAGTACAACGTTTACGTGCTCGACGGCGTGGCCGATCAGATGGCGTACTTCACCACTTCGGCGATCAATGGAGGATATCCGGCCGGCGGGCCCGAACAAGCCGTGCTGCTGCCGACTGATGCCATTCAGGAATTCAACGTGATCGAGAATTCCAAAGCCGAGTTTGGCTGGAGGCCCGGCGCGCAGCTTAACGTGGCTCTAAAATCCGGCACAAACGCGATTCACGGCAGTGGGTTTGCATTGGGTCGCGACACCTCTCTCATGGCGAGAAACGCGTTCTTTCCCGTCACGACTCCGACGGCTTTTGAAGACTTCGGAGGAACTTTCGGCGGTCCGATCAAGAGAGACAAGCTCTTCTACCTGCTGGGTTATGAAGGACAGCGCTACGGAGTCGGCAACCCCAGGTTTGCTAATGTGCCGAGCTCGGTGCCCGGCGGAGGCGCTGGGGGAAGTCTTCCGGATGCCATTACGGGTTTGCTGGCGAACGGTAAAGTTCCCAACCCCCTTAGCTTGAACCTGGCCGGCTGCGTAATTGCGCCTGCAGTTCAGTGTACCCCAGGCGCAGGATTATTCAGCAATGGCACCACGAGCACCCGCATTCCTGTGGACTTTCTCACCTCCGGCGGCACCGATAACGGCGTCGCGAAAGTGGATTACCACTTGAACGACCATAATAATTTCAGTGCTGAGTTTTTTGATGCCGACGGTATTGCTACCGCGCCCGTCAGTGGCGTGACGCAGCCGTACTGGGAGACGCCGCTCGAGGTGCGTACAAGCGTCGCCCGCGCGTGGTGGACGTGGGTGCCGAATTCGACGTGGGTTAACGATCTCCGCTTCGGCTGGGACAACAGCCGCAGCACGAATTCTCCTTCTTTTGACTGCGACCCAAAGTCCGGAGCGCCTGATTACACAGCGCTCGGATTCGTGGGCGGTGGAACCGTATGCGGACTACCCACGATTACCATTAACGGCTTCAATAACTCGCCAACAGTTCCGGGATTGGTCGCCGGCGGAGCGACCGGCCTGGATGAGACCAGCGGAATCTGGCGCTTGCTGGACAATGTCTCCTACACGCACGGGAATCACATCTTCAAGTTTGGTGTTGAATTCGTCTACGCGCGGTTAAGCATCAGCCTGCAAACCGATCAGGCCAAGGGCACAATAAACTTCAACAATAACGTCTCGAGCCTGAATGTCTTTCCTGGCGCAACAGCGCTCGAAAACTTCATGGCCGGCATTGTCACCTCCGCGAACCTGCTCACCGGCACCATTCCGCGAAACTTCACATATCCAGAGTACGCAGCCTTCGTGCAGGATGACTGGCGAATTTTCCCGCGCCTTACTCTGAATCTCGGCCTCAGGTACGAATACACTTCGCCTGTGAGCGAAGCCAATGGTCTGATCGGCAATTTTGCTCTGGGCTCCCCAACCGGCATCATGCAGGGGCAGGGTGGTGATCTTTATAAGATGGATCCGTGGGCCTTCGCGCCCCGAATCGGTTTGGCATGGGATGTGACCGGCAAGGGCACGACTGTGGTTCGCACGGGATTCAATATTATTTACCAAAATCCGTCGGTAAATCCGTTCATAACCCCTGGCGCGGCCCTTAACACCATTCCTACTGGTTTGCCGCTGGACAAGGGGTGTCCCGCGGCTTGCGTTAATGTGAATACGCAGCCCGGCTCGATCACGCTGCACACGGTGAGCATCAGTCCAACCGCCACATCGCCGGTTCCATGGGCTCTCAATACATCAGTACTGGGCGGTTACACCGGGGCCACCGCAAGCTGCACCAACGTCGCCACCTGCCAGATCGGCGGTGTGGTGCAGCGTCTGCAATACCCCATGGTTCTGAACTGGAATTTCGGCCTCCAGCACGCCATCACTAATAGCCTCACTCTCGACGTCAACTACGTCGGCAATCACGGCCAGCACCTTTTCGACTACACGGATATAAATGAGCCGCTCCCCGGCACAAGCGGCCTGGCCAACGAACTGCAGCGCCGGCCCTTCACCGTTGGACCCTATCCGTGGTTCAGTGAAATGCGGTTGCTCGGATCCATTGGCAACCTCTCAAACTACAATGCCCTTCAGGTAATTGCGAACCAGCGCGCCAGCCATGGGCTGACCTTCCTAGCCACCTACACGTATTCTCATGCCCTCGATGAGAACTCCTCGGACCTGCAGATGCTTCGGCCTCAGGACAGCCGAAACCCGAATGCGGAGTACGGAAACAGCAATTTCGACATCCGTCATCGCTTCACCTTTGGCCCGTCCTATATGATCCCGGGCAAGAAGGGATATGCGCAGATGTTGCAGGGCTGGCAAGCCACCTCGACCGTTTCGATCTTTTCCGGCCGGGCGATGAACCCCTTTGATGCGGCTGATGACTTGAGCGGAACAGGTCAAGGCCAGGATCGCTGGACACTCGCCGGGAATCCCAGCGACTTCAGCGGGTTTGGTACAGTCGCGACCATACCCTGCTTCTATAACCAGGGAACTGCAACCTCAGCTTGGCAGAGCGCCTGCACGCCCGGGCTGCCGCAGGCCTGCATTAGTGCAGCTAACGCGGAGCCCAACGGTCCCGCAGGTGTCCCGAATAACACCGGCATAGCCTCGCTGAACCGCCTCGGCTGTTACATGATGGGGAATGCGGTTATCGTTCCGCCGGCGCAGGGCACGTTTGGAAGCATGAGCCGTAATGCGATTTACGGCCAGGGCTTCTGGGAATGGGACTTGTCCATCATCAAGAGTTGGCAAATCAAGGAGCGGCTCACAACGCAATTCCGCGCGGAATTCTACAACGTCACGAATTCCACGCAATTCTATATTCCAAATGCGGCGCTCAGCAGCCCATCGACGTTTGGAGCTGCAAACGCAACGCCGGACGTCGGCGTAAACAGCCCCATTGTGGGAACCGGTGGGCCGCGCAAAATCCAGTTCGGTCTGAAATTCTTGTTCTAATCAGAAAGGCCGCACAAAGCGAATTGGCAACGCACATTGGCCGACAACGGGAAGAGGCTTTGCAAGAAAGCATATGCAGAGAACGGTATGATTTAGCTTGACAGCATCTATTCAGGGATATAGCCTCCACGCCATCAATGCTTTACCTTTCTTGCTATTCTGTTTTGGGAGTTGCCTCTTAACCAGAGGGTAGCCGTGGGGCCTCAGGTACGACGCACTGCAACTGCTGTTTCAGCTCTAAATACCTCATCGATGCCACATATCCGAGCTTCAGGATAATGCTCCGGCGCGGGCGACGGTATCCATTCTAGTTCCAAAGCGGAGGAGGTTGATTCATGCGAATTAAGCAGATTGTCATCGTTGCGATTGCAAGTGCCGCCATACTCGGATCGGTGGTGTCTGCGTCAGCGCACCATGCGTTTGCGGCGGAATTTGACGCGAACAAACCTGTGCATTTTACGGGGTCGGTTACCAGGATGGAGTGGGTCAATCCTCACGCCTGGATTCACGTCGACGTAAAGAATCCTGATGGAACCGTGGTGAACTGGGCCATCGAAGCTGGCACCCCCAACGTTCTTTATCGGCGCGGTTTCACCAAGGAGTCGCTGCAGCCAGGCACAGTGGTGGTGGTCGATGGATACCAGGCGAAAGACGGATCGCACCGGTGCAACGGGCGAGATCTAACCCTGCCTGACGGACGCAACTTGTTCCTGGGTTCCTCTGGAACAGGCGCACCGTACGAGAGCCAAGTCAATGGTGAAAAGAAATAGGCAGGAGGCGCGCGTGAGAATCAGACGTGGTTTCTTTCCGTTTCTAACCCTGGTGGCGGTGGGCACTCTCGCAGCAGCACTGGCGCAGACGGTCGTTGGTCAGACCAACTCTCCATCGTCAGGGTCGGCAACGCCCAGCAAAAAAGCAGCTACGACCACCACAAACCAAAAAACTGTTTGGGGCCATCCTGACCTGCAAGGGATCTGGAGCAGCGACGGAATCGTTGTACCTTTCCAGCGGGCGAAGGAGTTCGGGAATCGGCCGTTCATGACCGAGGAGGAGCACCAGAAAGCTGTCGGGGATCTGGAGAGGCGGAATGCACGTCCTGGCCGGGACAATCGGGCAGGGCGCGGTACGGAAAAAGATGTCGCCCGCGCGTATAACGACCTATGGTTTGATAAGCCCAAAGGGGTAAGCTACCGCACCTCCCAAATCATTGATCCACCAGACGGCAGGATGCCTGCATATACGCCGGAGGCTCTGGCGAGAATCCAAAAGCAGCGGGATTACCTGGTTGCGCTTCTACAAGGCACCTCTGGAGGGAAGCCCGGACCCATTTCTCCCCTTCGCTATCAACCGCCCCCTGATTACAACCTCGATCGCATGAACCGCGCGGACGGCCCGGAAGACCGAAGCAGCGATGAACGCTGCTTCCTGAGCCACCTGCCTGCGAACGGCGTGACGCGAATCGTTCAGGGGCCCGACTCGGTAAATTTCTATTACGACATCGGTCAGGGCACTGGGTTTGACCGCGTCGTCCAGATTGCGAATAGACCGCACCTGTCAAAGGACATACGCCTTTATTGGGGCGATTCGATTGGCCGCTGGGAAGGTGACACTCTAGTCGTGGATGTGACCAATTTCACTCACGAGACCGATTATCGAGGCTCGCGAGAGAATCTTCACTTGATTGAGCGTTACAGGCGGATTGACGCCGAAACACTGGAAGTTACTACAACCGCTGAAGACCCTACTACCTGGGTTAAGCCCTTCACATTTGTTACCGAGCTTAAGAAACAGCCGGAGAAGCTGAATCAGGTCTACGAGGGTGGTTGTCAGGAGGGAAATTACGCCCTGATGGACATGCTCATTAACACAAGGGCGGCAGAGAAGTTGTTCGAACAAGGCAAGGGGCCGGATCCGGCGCTTGAAGACAACGCATCTGGCGGCGGCGACGACAGCCCGAATAATCCTCTGACAGCGCCACGGCAGTAATAATGGCTGAGTAGAGACAACGCTAAACGATTCGCCAGATCAAAGGAGAAACGGGAGCACCCGATATGCGCAGCCGAAAAAATCTGATCAGTGTGCTTGTTACCGGAATTGCTGCAGTAGCGGCATGGCTTTGCTTTGTGGCCGTTCCAAGTACCGCACAAGCACCTAAGGTTTCGTCGACCGCAAGAGCCACCCGCACCCCGGATGGTCACCCTAATTTGAACGGGATCTGGCAGGCCATGAACACTGCGAATTGGGACCTGCTTGCCCACACGACTCGACCCGTCGTAGGACAGCCCGGCGTGTATCCGAACGTGCAAGTCCTGGCTGCTCCGGTCCTTGCGCTCGGAGCGGCGGGCGGCATCGTTCCACCGGGTCCCGGAGTCGTCGAAGGTGACGAAATTCCGTATAAGTCGCAGGCGGCCGCACAAAAGAAAGACAACGCCGAGCATTGGCTCGACCGTGACCCTGAAGCGCGATGCTACATGCCAGGCGTGCCACGAGCGATGTATATGCCGTATCCGTTTGAAATTACTCAGGGGACAAACAAAATCATGATGGCCTTCGAAGTTAACGGGGCGAGCCGCACGATTCATCTCGACACCGTCGATCCGCCTCCTGCCGACACGTGGATGGGCTTCTCGGTTGGGCATTGGGAAGGCAATACGCTTGTCATTGACTCGAGTCATTTCAACGATCGAACCTGGTTTTCGCGCTCCGGCGATTTTCACAGCGACGCGCTGCACGTTGTTGAACGACTGACACCGATGACTCCCGACGCTTTGCGGTATGAAGTGACCATTGAAGATTCCAATGTGTTCACGCGCCCGTGGAAGATGGACATGATGCTCTATCGGCACATGGAGCCCAACGCCCGACTGATGGAATACAAATGCGTTGAGTTGGTGGAAGAGACTTTTCTCGGACACCTGCGGAAAAAGCAACTCGTGAAACATTGGGAAGGAGACACGATCGTTTTGGATGTGACGCGCAAAGTGCCGGAGGGAGATAAGCTTTACCAGCGTTAAAAGCTGCAGGACCCGATTTCGAACAGGATGTTCCCGGCGTCCGGGAGCCGTCCCTCGGAGTTTTCTTCATTTCATCTCTGCTATTGCGGATTTTTCTTGACACATGTCCTTGCGTGACTATAGTGTCCGCGACATTCCAGGTTCGGGGTTTATGATCTTTTCTGAATCGACAAAACATTAACAGAGCTTAGTCATCGGGGACGCTGGTCGCTGTCCTTCGCAATTCGTTTTGCGTTCACCCTTCGCTTTTTACGAAGGGTCTGGTGTCCGCAAATTGGCGGCAGAAAATTCGGATAAGAATTTTGTAGGAGGGGTTATGCGGGGGCTTGTATCCAGGGTAGTCGTGGTTCTCTTTTTCTTCGGGTTCTTTGGGGCAATTAGCTGGGCGCAAACGACGGCCTCTATTGCCGGCACGGTACAAGATACCTCCGGGGCAGTGATTCCGCAGGTCACGGTTACAGTAACAAACGTGGAGACCGGGGCGGCGCGGACGGTGACCACCGACGATCGCGGGTATTACCAAATGCTGTCGCTGCAGGTGGGACAGTATGAGATCTCGGCCGAGGCGCCGGGTTTCAAGAAGGTCCTCAGGAAGGGGATTGATCTGACCGTGGGGCAACAAGCGGTGATTCCGCTCAGTTTGGAAGTAGGCCAAGTGCAACAACAGGTGACGGTGACCGCCGAGGTGCCCGTGGTGGACACTACGACGGCCTCAACCTCCGGGTTGGTCGAGGAGAAGGCAGTAAAAGACCTACCGCTTAATGGTCGAAGCTACGATCGATTGATCACTCTGAATCCAGGAACATCGGTTGTGACGACAAACCTGAGGCCGACGGCCGCCAATGTTTCACAAGGCTACCTGTTCAACGTCAATGGCAACCGTAGCAACGACAATCTATTTATGGTGAACGGGATTGAGTTTACAGGGGCCTCCCGGATCGGTGCGATGCCCGGAGGCGCGAGCGGGCAACTGCTGGGAGTCGATGCAGTTCGAGAGTTCAACGTGGAATCCACGACCTACGGGGCCGAATATGGCAAGCGCCTCGGCGGGCAAGTCAACATCGTAACCCAGTCGGGCTCGAACCAGTTTCATGGTTCGGTGTTTGAGTTTCTGCGCAACGATATGTTCGATGCAACGGACTTTTTTACCAACGCGGCTGGCGCAACCAAGCCGGCCTTTCGAAGAAATGATTTTGGGGGGGCGGCAGGCGGGCCGATTCGCAAGGACAAAACCTTCATTTTTGGAAACTACGAGGCCTATCGGCAGAGGTTGACGCAGACGAATCTGGCCATTGTGCCGGATAACAATGCGCGACAAGGTCTTTTGCCGATTGGCCCGGGAGGCTCGCTGGTCAATGTGGGACTAGCGCCAGGGATCGCTCCTTATTTCGCAATGTATCCGCTTGCGAACGGGCCGGAACTACTGGCTAATGGGCTGCCGACTGGAGTTGCTAAGAGCTTTAATTCGGCAGGGTTTCCGGTTCGGGAAGATTACGGGAACTTGCGAGTGGACCAGAATTTTTCAGACAAAGATTCGCTCTCAGCGGCGTATACAGTCGACGATGGCGATAAGACAACGCCCTTTGCGGATGTATTCAGTGGAAGTGTGCTCGCCATCCGGCAACAGGTGTTGAGTTTGCAAGAAACCCACACTTTCGCGGCAAACACCATCAACACCGCAAGATTCGGCTTCTCCCGCGCTTCGTTTTTCTCGGACACGACGCCCCAGATCCCCTTCGATCCGAATCTATCCATCGTACCCGGGAGGCCAATGGGATCAGTAACGATCGGTGGCGGCGGCGGCGCAGCGCAAGCTTCCTCTGTAAGTGTATTTGGAAACGGTGATGTGAATTCCCATGAGCACCGGAATTTATTCACCTATATGGATAGCGTGCAGACCCTAAAAGGCAGGCACCAGTTCAATTTCGGTGTTTGGTTGCAAAGGGTCCAGCAAAACTCCGCAGGCGTGGAAGCGACTTATGGAAGTGTCACGTTCAATGATTTGCAATCGTTCCTTAAAGGCCAGGCAAGCACTCTTACCGGTGGAGGACTTGGCGATGTGGTCGGCTCCAGACAATTGGAAACCGCGTTTTATGCTCAGGACACGATAAGAGCCACGAATACCCTCACGGTGACCCTAGGGTTGCGCTACGAGCCTACAAATGGCTGGCATGAGATCAATGGGCATGGCCAAACCTCCGTCCTGGGGCCGGATGGCCTGTTGGTGCAAACGCAGCCGAGCACTCTCGGCGGGGGAGTACAGAATCCGCTGCAGTATGAGATAACCGGCCCTACGGTTATGCAGAATACATCCTTGCGGAATATTGCTCCGCGCTTAGGCCTGGCTTGGGACATTTTGGGGAAGGGTAAGACCGTCGTTCATGCGGGGTTTGGGACTTACTATAGCGAGTTGGATGACAGAAATTTTAGAATCACCGCCGCTTACCCCTTCAGTGTGCAGGGTTCATTCAACAATACGACATTCCCACAGCAACTTCCGGTACTGCCTGCATATAGCCCGCTGCCTGCCAATTCGCTATTGCCTTCTGGAGGCTGGGTACCCACAGCAAGAACGCCCACCGTGCAGCAGTGGAGTTTTTCGATCCAGCAGCAAATCACGCGCTCGACCGGGCTCACCGTCGCTTACGTGGGTTCGCATGGTTACCATTTGATTGACAACAGCATTACCAATCCCACTCACTCCGTGATTTGTCCAGCCCCGGCATGCGCTGCGTCACCCGTACCTATACCTGACGGAACAAAATACTTCCCATCAGGATCTGCGAGCCAAAGACTGTTTCCCCTAACGGGGACTGCGGCTCTCTGGCAGGATTCGGGGCACAGTTCTTACAACGCGCTGCAAGTGGATGCCAGACAGCAGCTAGCCAAGGGAGTGAACTTCCGAACGAACTTCACTTGGGCCAAAGCACTGGACAACTCGTCGTTCCCGGTGGGCGGTTATTCGGGTAATTGCCCCAATACCCAGAGTCAGGCTTTCAATCCGGACGCGGACTATGGCATATCGTGCCAGGACATCAAGTACAGATTTTCCTTCAACGGGGGATACGCTTTGCCGATAGGACAAGGAAGGGCGCTTTTCAGCGGCGTGAAAGGTGTCCCTGGAAAGCTGATAAGCGGCTGGGAATTGAACGGCATCGTTACCTGGCAAAGCGGGCTGCCCTTTTCGCCTTTAGATGGCTTCAACAATTCCAGGGACGGAGATACTGCTACCCCAGATCGGGCTTCTTGGGATCCCACCTTCACTGGGAGTCTTTATCCAAAGACTGTCGATGAATGGTTCAATCCGAATGCGTTTAAACTGTCGCCGGCAGGGACTTATGGGAATGTTGCAAGAAATGTCCTGCGGGGGCCTGCGCTGGCAGATGGCGATGTATCGGTCTCAAAGGAAACCAAGGTCAGCGAGCGATTCAATCTGACGTTTCGAGCGGAATTTTTTAATATCCTGAATCATGCCAATTTCGGCCTACCCAACTACACTCTGTTCACTAGCAGCGGGGGACGAACGGGCTCTGGTGGAGTAATCACTACTCTGTTGACAGATCCCCGGGAGATTCAATTGGGATTGAAGCTCGGTTGGTAGCGGGCTGATAGACTTTCGACAAATCCAGACATACCAGCAGTCCCCGAATATGACGCCGCCTCGCGCACGCAAAAAGGCGGAACAGGGCAGCCAGATTCCGCCAATTTGCGGATGCAGAAGTGAGGCTCGCGCTCACGGGTGGCCGCCTTTTCGACAACGCGTCTCGTTTCAAATACCGGAGTGATTTCGACCCGGCTAGTCCTAAAGTCCAGGCGAAATTGAGTTTGTGCTCGAACTGCTATTCTGGTTCTGAATCGCGTTATAATTCCGGCACGTAGGCACAAGGCGCTAAAGTGTCGTTGCGGAGGTTGGTCATGTGCAAAGCTCGTGGTGTCTTATTGTCGGTAATTGCCTTGATTCTCGCGGCAGTGCCCGTCTTGGCCCACCATTCGGTCAAAGCGGAGTACGACGACAGTAAGACGGTCACCGTGACCGGTGTGCTGACGAGGGTCCTGTGGGTCAACCCGCACATTTTTTGGTACGTGGAAACCAGGGATGACACTGGCAAGCCGGTGACGTGGGCTTTCGAAGGTCTTCCTCCAGGGATGCTGCACCGCTCCGGCGTCGGTCGGGATATGCTGAAGATCGGCGAAACGGTAACCACAACCGCATGGCCCGCCAAGGATGGCACGAAGCTCATGGGTTTTGGAAAGGGTATCAAGTATTCGGATGGCCACGAGATCGTGATGACCGTGGGAGCCCTTGGCGAGCAGAAATAACCATTCGGGTTTTCGATCGTGAATGATGTCACCTTCGCGCAGTTTGCCAGGCTTCTAAGATCGGCTGGGAAGCGGAGATTGTAAACAATGAAGCGACGTCTGCTTAGCTGCTGCGTGTCGGCAGCGGCCGCCATGATTCTTTCGTTTTTTCTCTGCATGCCTGGCGCGGCCCAGAATGATGCCGCAGCCGCTACGCCTCGCACAGCGGATGGACATCCGGATTTGTCGGGCTATTACGCCAACCATGGCACGCCCACCGAAGCAATCTACGTAACAAATCCGGATGGGTCTGTTGCCTTTGTAGGTGCCAGGGACGAACACCCTGACGAGAACGCGAAAGAAGCCCGTCAACACAAAACCTCCGTAGAGGCGAGTTCTTCCGTGCCTTATAAGCCCGAGTTTGCGGCTAAAGTGAAGGCAATCGTCGACAGCCAAATCGGCGACGCCAGTCCCCTCGACCCGGGACTCAAATGTCAACCCCTTGGCATCCCGCGCGAAATGGGCGGTCCGATGCGGGTGGTGCAGACACCCGGATTGCTTGTAATCCTGTTCGAATCCACCACGGGGGAAGCGTATCGCGTCATCCCCACCGATGGGCGACCGCACCGCAAAGATCTGGATCCTGCATATTTAGGGGATTCTGTGGGCCACTGGGAGGGGGATACGCTCGTTGTGGACGTCACTGGCCTGAATGACGAAACATGGCTTGGAAACGGCGGCCTGATTCATAGCGATCAGGAACACGTCACCGAGCGGTATAGCCGCAAAGGGGATGTCCTTACCTATGAGGCCACGGTAGAAGATCCGGTAATGTTCTCCAAGCCTTGGGTGATTGCGCCGCGGCATTTTAGGATTAACAACAATCCTCAGGACCAGATGCTTGAAAGCGTTTGTATCGATAACGATAGCGGTCATGTGGTCGGTGTCGAACGCAAGAACTAAGTGGCATTCCGATTCGTTCTTCCCAGCGCGCCTAGCTCCGCCAGTTACGTGGAATTATTCCGTAGAATAATGACCGCTTGGCCAGCTTGAAATCTGTACTCCGAACGCGCTTCGTTTGTCTCTAGTATCCCAGGTTGCTCCAAAAGGCGCAGTGATGTTCCTCGCGGACTTTGGTTAGCGGGAGTATCACATCGCCGCCCGGCCGAAAGCGCAGTAGGTTTTCCGATTCAGGCTGCAATGTGGGCCATGGTTTGTCGCCGCCCTGCGGACGCCCGTCGCGCGCAAATGTTGCCCAGTATTGCTGCATCCGTTTTGCTAAGGCAACCTGCTCCTGCGTTTTTTCGCCCAACATGATCGGTGCATAGAGAAAACCGATCTCCGCGGTGTGCATGGATCCGAATTCGAAACCCGCCGAATCCGGCATACCCGATCCTCGCGGATCATCCAGTTCGTAGGCATAAGTCTGAGTCACTTTTGAGAGCGCGCCGCCAAGCTCGGCCAGCATGGGGCAAAAGCCGATCCCATTGGGCACTCCGCTGTCGCTCGCCGCGGCTCCGGCCGCATAAGCCGGATCCGGGAACGCACTCGCCGGATACTCCGCAGCTACAACCGGTGCGAGCGGCCCAAATGTATTCTTCAGATATTTGTCATAGTTCCCGGGCGTGCCGGGAAATCCCGTTGTCGCTACCCCGTTGTGCTTCTGCTCGTCGTGATTGGCTCCAACCATCACTGGAATGCGTTGTAAATCGCCGGATTCGATGAGCTCGATCGGCGCGATTGGCATCAAGCTTCCGCCAACATTGGCCGTGGAAAGATCCAGGCCGGCGGATGCGGCGAGCAACTCCGCTGCCGGTTTCGATCTAAGGCAGGAGGCGAATGATTTTGAATCTGTGCAGCCTGCTTTGCCGGCGAACTTTGCTCCCCGAAGCAGTGCGGCTTGATGGCTGATGATAAAGCCCGAGGTGCGCGTGCATTCGCCGCTTTCGATGATCGCTTTGTGAAAAAGCCGCTCATGCATCCGAGCGGTCATCAGGGTGCAAACCGCAATTCCGCCTGCGGACGTTCCGGCGATCGTTACGTTATCCTTATCTCCTCCAAACGCCGCAATATTCTCCTGAATCCAACGCAACGCCGCGACCATATCCAGAAAGCCGTAATTGCCCGAAGAGGAGTTGTTTGTCTCGCCGTCCAACGCAGGCAGGGCCAACCATCCGAATGCGCCCAGCCGATAATTTGGCATGACGACAATCATGTCATTGTCACCGGCAAGCTCCACTCCGTCCCGCGCACTTGCCGTTCCATTGGCGAATCCACCGCCATGAAAATAGATCAACACGGGCATCTTTTTTCCTTCTCGGCTTCCCGCGGGCCGGTAGACGTTCAAATAGAGGCAGTCTTCGTTCGGCGCCGGGAACTCGGGCAGGGCGCGGCCCTGCATGCAGGGTGGGGGGAACTTCGAGGCGTCCAATGTTGCGGAGTATGGCTTAGGGGGAATGGGGGCGCGCCACCTCAGATCGCCGACAGGCGGCGCTGCAAACGGGATGCCGCGGAATTGCTCTACATTGCCGGCCGTGATTCCCTGAATCGTGCCCTGCCGCGTGTGTACGACGGGAGCGGATCCAGCCGTTTGCGCTTTGACGGCGAGAATCAGAAGACAGAATCCGGGAGCGAGCGCGGCAAGTGATTTCGATATGGAGAACGCGGATCGCGAGGGCACGGCAGCGCTCCTTTTCTGGCAAAGCCGCCGGCATCATAGCCTCAGTCCGGCAGGCAGCATTGTACACTCCGGACACAAACGTCATTTTGTATTCATTTTCGCGGACGTCATCTGGCTCAGTGGCCCTCGATTTTGCAAGCTTTTGCGACTACCGTTGCGGAGAAGGCTTCCCGGTCGCAGGAGCGTCCCCCAAACTTTTCGCGGGCGATTTGTCCGCGTGATCATACACGCGCATGCGCCTTGCAAAAGTCAAAGACTTCAGCCTCCGCCCAAAAGCGCTCCGGCCCCGGAAATCGTGAGATAAAACCGCAATGGCCGCCGCGCTCGGTGGCCACCAGTTGAATCCAGGGATTGCCGGTGAGTTCGGGAGCTTGAAATGAGGCAAACGGAACTACCGGATCGTCTTTGGCCGTAACGACCAGCGTGGGCACTGCAATGCGCTCCGCGCAACGCAAGGCGCTCGCCCGTTCGTAATATTCCGCGGCATCGCGGTAACCGCAATGCCGAGCCGTAATGGCTTCGTCGAACTCGCGTACAGTCCGCACCCGGCCCAGGCCATTCAATTCGAACTGCCCTGGAAAGAGCTTCGCCTTGCGGCGCAGCCTCGATTTGAGATGGCGAACGAAATGCCATTGATAAAGGCGGTTCTCGCGCTGCGATATTGCTTCCACGCAAGCCGCGAGGTCCAGTGCGGGTGATACGGCCAGAACCCCACCCAGCTCGTGCGGCCGTGCCTCTCCCAGTTCTCCGGCCATCTTCAACACGAGATTGCCGCCCATCGAATAACCTGCGAAAAAGATCTGGGGCAGCCGGTCGCGTTGAATGAGCTCTACGAGCACCGCCTCGAAATCGGCGCTGAGTCCGGAATTGTAGAGGGTCGCGCTCAGCCGTTCGGTGCCGCCGCAATTGCGCTGGTTAATCCGCAGTACGTTGAAGCCGCCGGCGAACGCCCGATTCGCCAGGCCGCACATGTAAGGAGATTCGCTCGAACCCTCGAGGCCGTGTACCAGCGCCAGCGTTGGCGATCTGCGTCGCTCCTGCTGCCACTGGCACCGCGCCAGTAATTGCGTTCCCGGTTCCACTTCGAACAGGCGATCCTCCACCCCTCGCACGTTCGGGATGCGCCTTGGCAGCAGCGCACCGGCCAACGTCATCAGGTGCGGATTGCTCAGCCATCGATGTGCCTCGAATTCCTTCACCGCGTCCCCTTCAGATTAGCGCCTGAGCCTTTCACATACTTTCACCTAACTCTAACTCGGCCTCTCCTAGCGCTGCGCGGATGGCAGTAAGTCTCACCGCGAGCCGAATTTTTCACTGGCGTATGGAGACCACTCGATATTTCGGGAGTTGAGGACAAACAGAAAATAGATTGGCCGGCTCCCTTTGGCCTAATTTCTGCTTTCGATGGGGGAAAGACCTACACAGGCCTGCGCAGTCCGACCAGCGTTTAATTCGCTTGCATAGAAAGTCCGGCCACTCAGTACTGTTCGAAGCACAGTGATCAAGTCAGTGCTGGCTCTGGATTTGGTCAGAAAACCTTCACATCTGGCGGCTCGAGCTGCGGTTGCAAGCTCGCTAAAATTGTGTGCAGTGAAAATGACTACCTTCGTCCAGAACTCAAATTTCCGTATGGCGCGCAAGACGTCCCATCCGTGGCCATCCGGAAGCGCTAAATCTAAAAGAACGGCATCAGGCTTGAGCTCTCGAATAACCTCTATCGCCTCAGTGACCGTCACGGCTTCGCCGCAGACTTCCAGATCAGGTTCATTCTCAATCAACACGCGAATGCCCCGCCGCATGATTTCAAAGTCTTCCACGATAACGATGCGCTTGCGACTGCCGGAAATGTGGACATCCTTCTTTCGACCCGATCGTAGTCCAGGCAGGGGGAACACGCTGGATGGAAGGCCTTCGTTGGCGGTAGGGATTATTGCGATCACGTGAGTTCCTGCGTCGCTCGTCCGAATTTCGAACGATCCCCGAAGTTCGCTGACGCGTTCACGCATTCCCGCAATGCCAACGCCAACACTGATTACGCTGGGCCCGCCGGCAGGCAGATTCGCGGCGGCGATTCCTTTGCCGTCATCCTGCACCTCGACCCGCAAGGCGTGGGAATCGAAAATCACACGCACCCACGCGTTCGACGCTCCGGAATATCTATGCACGTTCGTAAGGCATTCCTGAACGATTCGAAACGCCGCTGTCTCTTTTTCGGGAGAAAGCCGCGGCAAGTTCTCCGGGATTTCAACGTGGAGACTAATGTCGCTGCGTCTATCTAGGCCTTCCACATAGCTACGAATCGCAGCCCCCAGTCCAACGAGGTCGAGAAAAGGTGGATGAAGTAAGTAAGAAACAGAGCGGACTTGGCGCTGGGCCTCTTCTATAAATCGGCGGCACTCTTGAAGGTCTTGTTTCGTCGGTTTGCCGGATCGGATGGCCTTGCCGAGAGCCATTGTTGCTGCGGCCAGTGCTTGGCCGATAGTATCGTGGAGTTCACGGCTAATTCGGCGCCGCTCTTCGTCCTGAGCTTGAAGAAGTCGAGCCGATAAGGACCCGCGATTGAATCCTGCTTTCATGGGGAAGCCAACAGCATTGTAGACCACACTGTTGTATAGAACTGCGAATCCGTCCAGCAGCTGTGGAAAACTCAAGCAACTTGAGCAAAGAGCGCGTTCGTTCCGGGCTTATCGACCCGCCTTCATGGATTTCGCCGCGCTGAAACCAACGCGAGCGTTAATTGTCGTGCCGCGTCCAGGTTGAGACTCAATTGAAAGTTCGCCGTTAACCAGCTGAAGCCGTTCCCGCATGATCCTCAGGCCGAATCCACCTTCCCTTAGGACCTTCTGAAGATCGAAGCCGATGCCTGAATCGCGTATAGTGAGCTCGACTTCATCCGATTTATACGCTAGCGTTACCTCAATGCGCTTTGATCCGCTATAGCTCGCAGCGTTTTGCAGAGCCTCTTGCGCCACGCGGTACAAGGAAAGCGCGATCTCCTTCGCCAGGCCTGTGGGACTGCCTTTAGTTACGAACTTGATTACCATTTTCGTTTGTTCCGAAAGCTCTTTGCACAAACTCGCGACAGCAACGTTGAGACCCAGAACTTCCAGTTTCGTGCACTGCAGGCGGCCGGAGAGAGCTTGACAATGCGCTACGAGCTCCTCGATCTGTTGTTGCGCTGCCTCGATGTCCCTGAAGCGTGCGAGGTCTACCGACAGCAAGCACAAGCGTTCGACGTGCTCGTGAAGTTCGCGGGCGATCCAGTTGCGTTCCTCCTCCTGCGCTTGAATCAGCTTGCGGCACATCTTAGAAAGAAGCTCCGCAATGTGATGCGCTTCCTCGACCTGTCTGGCATGGGTCATGTCTGCGACCACACACACAACGCATCTCCGGCCATTGATGTCAATTAACATCGCGGTTAGTGAACCTGTTCGGATCTCGCCACTTTTCGTGCGAGCACGCATCTCGACATTCCGAATAGTGGCTCCAGAGGCCATTTGTTCCAAAAGCTGAATTCTTTGATCGGGATCGTCCCAAATTCCGAGATCAACAGGTGTTTTCCCAATGACTTCATCACGCTTCCAGCCCGTCTGACGTTCGAAGCTGCCGTTGACGTCGATGTACCGGTGGTCGCTGGCGCTGCACAAGGTCAGCACCAAGGGGCTGGTTCGAAACAAATCGAGAAACTTCTCACGGCACTCGTTTAGAGTTTCCTGGACCTCCTCCGGTTCGGTCATGTCGAGCTCCCATAAAGTGCCCGCAAAAGCCTGTTATGCCTGCGTGGCGCGTGAGATTCGGGCGGTCCCAACAGAACGGGCGGCGCGAGCGCTGCTGCCACCCAACTAAAATAGGGCGCAACTATATAGCTGATTAACTGTTCTTACAACCCGAATGGAGGAATGTGGGTTGGGTAGGTCAAAGGAGGGGAAATGACACAGCCGCTTCTTATTCATTTCGGGCCCGGCGATACAAAGAACTTGCAATCAAGAGCTGATTTCAAAGCCAAGATCAGATCTCTTTCAATACGCAGCTTAAAGACATACGCTAACGCTCCCGCCTGGCGCGCCGCCTGCACTATTTCCGGATCGGTTTCGGTGGAGCAAATCACTGCGCGCGTATTGTTTTTGCCTAACTGCTGCGTGATCTGGATGCCGTTAAGGAGCGGCATTTCGAGGTCCAAGACAGCCAAGTCTGGTTTGTGAGAGTGAATGGCCCGCATTGCGGATTCGCCATCGCCTGCCGTTGCGACAATGTCAAACTCGGCAGAGAGCAAGGAGACAAGTTTCTGCAAGAACGCCGGGTTGTCATCGGCCACAATGATGCGAACTTTTGCCAATTGCACTCCCTGAAAGTGCGGCCTCTCTAACCACTACTGGTGGCACAGCTATGCCAATTCTCGGGGGACGAGAAACTGCTCGTAACAGCACTGTAAAATCGGAGGGGACGACTCCACACGAAGTATACAGCGAAACCTGCTCTTAACTTTGTCGCGATTTCAAATTGCGGTTCTTGTTATTTGTCGCCATTTTCCTTTTGGAGGCAGTCAGTCGCCGGGCGTGAGGGGTTCTTGTTCTTTCACTGTGAATCGCTGGTTTCGAGATTACCTCGCTTCCTGTTGTTTGCGGTAATGCGAGATTCTGAACCGATATACGCGCGGCCTCTGCCCGTTGATCTTTATCTAACCGCCCGCCCTCCAGTTGCGCTACAGCCGGATCAGCGTGAGGACCTGCCAGCCCAAGCAGGATCAGCACTCGAGCATCCGGCGCATGGTCGGTCTGCCATGCATGCTCCTCTGCGATTCTTCTGCAAACTTCTCGTGTCTCCTCCCAGGTCTCACCCGGTTCGTAGCCGCGGGCCTTCAATGCCGATTGAATCTCGGCAATGCGTTGCGGACTGGGCTGTGTTTGTCGAGTTTCTGTGTGCTTCACAGGGTGCGTTTTCCGGGGCTGCGTTTTAGGCCGTGTAGTCGCAAATAAAGGCGGAACCGAAAGCAACAGGATGAGGCTGTACACACCAGTTAATTTACGCAACGCGACTCCACCCATGGATCTGCTGAGATTCGTCTTACGACTTACGATTCCGTGATCGTCCGCAACCATGATTCCCGACATGAATCCTCCACATGATATTGCGAGCTAAGCTCGGTTTAGAATGTGCAACTTATGCGGCAGTGCTGCGGATGGATCGAATGCGGACGTTCTGGCGCCTAAACCATAGTTCTGGTCACCTGTGAAGTGCAAGTACTTTCAACTTTAGCTGTCATGGCTGTGACACATGCCGGTCATAAGAAACCGGCTTTCGGTGGGCATGCACAGTTTCGGTTAAAGCGCCGGCGATACTATGGGCTTTGCTTTTTGTTCGCCATCGCCTACAATTACGCGGCTTTGGGTTCAAGCGGCCAAACGCAGCCAGGTTGGCTCTGTTGCACCATGGAGAATCCAACGAGGTACGCGCCTGTAATAAATGGCGCGGCTGATGCGATTAGATCGGTGACTAGAACCGCTTTGTCCAGTTTCAAAGGTTAAAATGACTGCAAAGGCTAACAGAGCGACTTCTCGGAATCGGCAGCGATTCGAAGAGTCCGCGCCTATCTTCGATAAGGCGTTCTATTTGCTATTCCTGTTGCTCCCGTTTGTGACTCTGATTCAGACCGTCCGCGCCCGGCCGGGCGAAAGCACCACCGCACCAGAAACATTTTTAGAGACTGTTATTTCTGGTCCGCAATGGTCGTATACAGTCCCGTTCGAAGTAAAAAACAAGAGAACGATCGAAAAGCTAATCCAATGCGAGAGCCGGGGAATGAACATTTCCCATCCCGATGATGACGGCATTATGTCCGACGGGATTTTGCAATTTCACCGAGGACCAGCCGACACCATGACCGGTGGCACGTGGGAGGATTTCTCCCGAGCGAGCGGAATCACTGGATCACCGAAGAATCCAACCGATGCGATCCGGATGACGGATTGGGCCATCAGTCACGGATTAGGCCCCCACTGGGGGTGTTGGCAACTCCAGAACTTATCTCCAGGTTCATAAGCGCAAACAGGCAGTCACGCGAAACGATACCCATCGATTCTACCAAGGAACGCGTTGTCCAGTTTTAGCGGGGAGCGCTGCAGATCGCAACTGAGGGCGGGTTTAGATTCACCTTAAATACTCTAAATTAGGTTTGCAAATTGGACTTATGCACAGGCCAAGCTCAGAGCCTAGTCCTGCCATTCTCATCATTAGTTGAAAGCGTCCGGGACCTGTAGGCCTGCTTCCATCTAGATTGAAGGCCAAACGAGATCGTCTACAGCGGCGTTTACGGTGTGGTCCGGTGACCAGCTAAAGTCGGATCGCTTTGCGGCCATTTCCTGACTTGGACACAGTTCGCCTGCTCTCTTGGCGCCGGTGGCACCCTAACTTTTTCGACAATAAAATCGTTCTGCACTTGTCACGCGGGTTGGTTCGAGGTATGAATAGGTACCCCTTCGATTTGTCCGTTGGTCCGGCAATAAACAGAAGCGCGAAACTTCGGTTTCTTGCGGTACTCTCGCCCCCTTCCATTGCCAACATTAGCTCGCGCGAATGCGCGTGTAGTTCCTCGATTTGTGAAAAGCCGAGCGATTACACCGATATGGATTAGGAACAAGCGGATACTGCCGCCATCGGCGTGGTCGAAAAAGGTGAGTGCATGAAGGCCCGACTGTTTGATAGTTCGATCGTGAGTACTGCGCAGGAAGCCCTCGACTTCATTGGAAACATACTGGAATCATCTACCGAGTATTCGGTGATTGGGAAGGATCTCGACGGGAAGATTCTCCTCTGGAACGAAGGTGCGCGCCGGATGTATGGCTACGATCCCGAGGAGGTTGTGGGAAAGCTCAACTCCGACGTACTGCACACTCCCGAGGATGTTGCTGCAGGAAAGCCCAAGGAGATGATGCAAGCGGCTCTGCGAGACGGAAAATGGGAGGGTGTAATCGCCCGTATTCGAAAGGATGGACGGCGCATTAAAGCGCGCGTCGTCATTACGCCTCGTCGTGATTCGAAGGGCAATCCCATAGGTTTTCTTCTTATTTCCAAAGATATTTCACATGAACTGAGATTTGCTGAAGAGATCAGAAAAACGAAGCTGTTCGACAACGCCATCGTCGGGAATGCCCAAGAAGCGGTCGATTTCATCGCGAATATCCTGGAGTCCTCCACCGAATACTCCATTATTGGCAAGGATTTGGATGGAAAGATCCTTCTTTGGAATGAGGGCGCACGCAGGCTTTATGGATACGAACCGGAAGAGGTTGTTGGGAAAGCGAATTCCGCCATTCTTCACGCCCCTGAAGACGTAGCGAGCGGGAGGCCTCGGGAACTTATCGATACCGCGTTGCGCGACGGCAAGTGGGAAGGCACTATTCATCGCCGTCGTAAGAACGGAGACCAATTTACAGCCCGCGTCGTTATCACTCCGCGAAGAGACTCGAGCGGCAGAGCAATTGGATTCCTACTTATTTCAAAGGACATTTCCGACGAAATCCGCTTAACCGAACAGTTAAAAGCAACCCAGTTTTACACCCGCTCTTTAATCGAATCCAATATCGATGCTCTGATGACTACGGATCCGCTAGGAATCATCACGGATGTAAATCAACAAATGGAAGCCCTCACGGGCTACTCGCGTGACGAACTAATCGGCACCGCCTTCAAAAACTTCTTTACCGATCCAGGACGGGCGGAGGAAGGCATACGCCTGGTGCTGCGCGAGGGCAAAGTCACTAACTATGAGTTGACGGCAAAGGCCAAAGACGGAAGAACAACGGTTGTGTCATATAACGCTTCCACCTTCCGAGATTCCGGTAACAAGTTGCAAGGTGTTTTCGCAGCTGCGCGCGACATCACTGAACAGAAAAAGTTAGAAGCGCAACTCCGCGAATCGGAGGCATATAACCGCGGGCTCATTGAGGCGTCAGTCGATGGACTGATTACCGTGGACCCGTCAGGAACGATTTCGGATGTTAACGAGCAGATGTGTCGAATGTCAGGCTATGCCCGTGAAGAATTGATTGGTACTCCATTTTCTGATTATTTCCAGGATTCAGACAGGGCGACAGCGGGAGTGAAGGAAACTTTCGAGAAGGGCGTCGTTACCGATTATGTGCTGACGCTCGCGCGGCGCGCGAGCTCTCCATTGCGTGTGTCTTTCAATGCTTCCGTTTTTAAAGATGCTTCCGGGGAAATTAACGGGATCTTTGCCTCGGCTCGCGACATTACGGAACAGGCGCGTCTGCAAGCGCAGCTCGCGGAGGAACGAGCGTACAACAGAGGATTGATCGAAGCATCTTTAGATGGGCTCATCACGGTCGATCCTGCTCTGACGATTACCGATGTGAATGAGACCATGTGCCGCATGTCAGGTTACATGCGGGCCGAATTGATTGGCACGCCCTTCCATCAATATTTCACGAATACAAAGAGCGCCGCTGATGGTGTACGACAAACCCTCGACAAGGGTGCGGTAACCAATTATGAGCTGACTCTGCGCCGCAAAAACAGCCAGGAGCTTCTCGTATCTTTCAACGCGGCGATCTTTAAGGACGATGCGGGACGCATTCGAGGGATCTTTGCGTCTGCTCGCGATATTACGGAACAATCTCGTTTGCAGGCTCAACTTGGAGAGGAGCGGGCTTACAACCGAGGCTTAATCGAAGCTTCCGTGGATGGCTTAGTCACCGTGAACGAGGAGATGTTGATCACCGATGTCAACGAGACCATGAGCCAAATGGCCGGTAAGTCCAGGGCCCAACTCATCGGTTCCTTTTTCCCGGAGTATTTTCTCGAAAGGGAACGAGCCGCCGAAGGCGTACGGCTTACCTTCAAGGAAGGCTCGGTCACAAACTACGTTCTGACATTGCAGGCAGCGACGGGAAAACCAATTCCTGTGTCTTTCAACGCGGCCGTATTTCGCGATTCAGGTGGGGTGGTCCGCGGGATCTTCGCTTCTGCTCGCGACATTACCTCTCAAAAACAGCTCGAAAGCCAACTCCAAGCCTCGCAGTTCTATACGCGCTCACTCATCGAGTCCAATATCGATGCTCTGATGACCACGGACTCGCTTGGAATAATCACCGACGTCAACCAGCAGATGGAAGCGCTGACTGGATGCACGCGTGAGGAGCTCATTGGCACTCCATTCAAAAGCCATTTCACAGATCCGGCTCGCGCCGAAGAAGGGATTCGCCTGGTACTGGATAAAGGCAAAGTCACGAATTACGAATTGACGGCGCGATCGAAGAAAGGCCGCGAGACAGTCGTTAGCTACAATGCCACGACCTTCAACGATCAATCTGGAAAACTCCAGGGTGTATTCGCCGCCGCTCGCGACATTACCGAACAGAAGAAGCTGGAGCAACAACTTCGGGAACAGCAAGCTTACAACCGCGGCTTGATTGAGAGTTCCGTGGATGGGCTGATTACAGTGGATCCAGCAGGAATAATTACCGACGTCAACGAGCAGATGTGCAGGATGACCGGATATGGGCGGCTGGAGCTAATCGGCAGCGAGTTCGCGGGTTATTTCACTGAGCCAGAGCGGGCCACAACAGGCGTGAAGCAAACATTTGAAACCGGTGTGGTCACAGAATATGCCCTAACTCTAGTTTCACGGACTAGGCGCTTGCTTCAGGTGTCGTTCAATGCGTCTGTTTTTCGAGATCCGCTCGGCAAGGTTCGCGGTATTTTCGCTTCCGCGCGCGACATTACAGACCGTGTTCGCCTCGAAGAACGCCTCCGGGAGCAGCAAGTGTATCTGCGCGGCCTAATCGAGAGTTCGTTGGACGGGCTCATTACCGTCGATCCAACTGGATTCATCACCGATGTGAATGAACAGATGTGCCGAATGACGGGCTACAGCAGAGAAGAGCTGGTGGGTTCGGTATTCAAACAGTATTTCACGGAGCCCGATCGAGCAGACTTGGGCGTGAAGCGCACATTGACCGAAGCCACAGTCACGAATTACGAACTCATCTTGCGATCGAAGACGGGCCGCAAAGCAACCGTCTCGTTTAACGCGTCGATTTTTCGCACGCCTGACGGCCAAGTCCAGGGCATTTTCGCATCCGCTCGAGATATTTCCGAACAAGCGCGGCTCGGTTTGCAACTTACGGAGCAACAAGCCTACAACCGCTCGCTCATTGAGGCCTCGGCCGATGCGCTCTTTGCCATCGCTCCCGACGGCATTATCACTGACGTGAATGAGGAAGCGACTCGCTTGACCGGTTATTCGCGAAAACATCTCATCAATTCCCGATTCTCCGAGTATTTCACCGAGCCGGAGACCGCACGCTCGGGCGTACAACAGACCCTTGCCGAGAAGCGCGTCATTGGTTACGAACTTGTCTTAATTACGAGATATGGCCGCCGCATTCCAGTTAGCTTCAACGCCGGAGTATTTACGGATGCGTCCGGGACAGCCCTCGGTATTCTGGCTGGCGCACGTGACACAACAGCGCAAAAGGGGCTTGAGAAACAGCTGCGGGATTCTCAGTTCTATACGCGTTCGCTTATTGAATCGAACATCGACGCTCTGATGACTACCGATCCGCTCGGAATCATCACGGATGTGAACCAGCAAATGGAGGCTCTCACCGGATGCACACGTGAAGAGCTGATAGGAACTCCTTTCAAGAATTATTTCACCGACCCGAAGCGCGCCGAAGAAGGCATCCGGCTCGTACTGCGGGAGAGCCGCGTTACGAACTATGAATTGACCGCGCGTTCCAAGGTACGACGTGAAACGGTGGTTAGTTATAACGCGACCATTTTCAACGATCAGACCGGCAAGTTGCAGGGCGTATTTGCGGCTGCCCGAGATGTTACGGAGAGAAAACGCTTCGAGCAAACGCTGCAGGAGAAGAATGTTGAACTCGAGAATGCCAGCCTTGCCAAAGATAGGTTTTTGGCGAGCATGAGCCACGAACTCCGCACCCCGCTAAATGCAATTGTCGGATTCACGGGCACATTATTGATGAAACTTCCGGGACCACTCACAGATGAACAGGAGAAACAACTCCGCACCATACAGGCGAGCAGCCGACACCTGTTATCGCTGATCAATGATCTCCTCGATCTGGCAAAGATCGAATCCGGAAAAGTGGAACTGAATGCCGAGACGCTGGACTGCCGGTCCGTGATCGAGGATGTCAGCACCACACTGCGGCAGCTTGCTGAAAACAAAGGACTCACGTTCGAAATGCTCATGCCCGACAGCGAATTGATGGTGCAGACCGATCGCCGCTCGCTGACCCAGATTCTCATCAATCTGGCCAACAACGCGATCAAGTTTACCAATCATGGATCCATCAGAATTGAGCTGATGGAAAAAAGAGTTGACGGCCAGCCTCTGGCAGAAATAGCGGTTATCGATACGGGAATCGGCATCCGCGACGAGGATAAGGCCAAGCTTTTCCAAGCTTTCATGCAGGTCGACAGTTCTTCCACCCGCGCCTATGAAGGCACAGGGCTGGGACTGCACGTCAGTCAGAAACTGGCCCACATGATCGGAGGGCAGATCCGATTTGAGACGCTCCACGGCAAAGGGAGCACGTTCTACATCTCTCTTCCGCTCGTTGAGGAGGTCGTACGGCACGCATCTTAGTGATCGAAGATAACCAGACGAATCTGCAGCTCATGGCTTATCTCCTTTCCGCGTCCGGCCATAAGGCCCTGGAGGCGCACGATGGCGGCGAGGGACTGGTAAAAGCAAAAAATGAGAGGCCCGACCTCATCCTCCTCGATATCCATATGCCGCAAATGGACGGATACGAAGTGGTCCGCAGGCTGAGGGAGGACTGCCAATTCTCAAAGATACCGATTGTGGCTGTGACGGCGCTGGCCATGGTGGGAGACCGCGAAAAGATCCTCGGTTCGGGCTTTGACGGCTATATCGCCAAGCCCATTGAAGCTGAAATGTTTCTTTCTCAGGTCAATAGCTTTCTCGGTGCACCCGGCAAGCGCAGGGTACCCGCTCCAATCGTCACGCAACAACCGAGAACCATCGGAGAGAGACGGCTAACCAAGCATGGGCTCGTTCTTTTTGTGGATAACACGCAAGTGAATATTGACTTGGTGAAGAGCATCCTGGAGCCCTCCGGTTTTGATGTCGTCACCGCCATGTCCGCTAAAGAGGGGCTGGA
>Ga0209062_1001871_pt1 | contig 31955 bp, 31 predicted proteins | sample Coa_R2_2_FD_187158 | JGI IMG/M metagenome (GOLD analysis project Ga0209062, IMG submission 187158) | Surface soil microbial communities from Centralia Pennsylvania, which are recovering from an underground coalmine fire - Coalmine... | ecosystem: Environmental > Terrestrial > Soil > Unclassified...
CAAAACCGGCGCGTTCAGATCGTCTACGTCAACGGTGCAACGTCGTAAGGGGAACGCCGATGAACCCCAGCCATTCGCTGGCTCTGCTGCTCGCTCTAGCCGGTATGGGATCAGGCGTCGCCCGCGGCGCCGACCCCACGCTGCTCGGAACCGAGGACCAGCAGCAGCTCGACCGTAAGACCCTGGAAATCGTGGCTAGGCCGGATTTCCAGGACGGCGTGCGCAGGCTCGAAGCCATGTTCCGCGCCGATCCGATGGCCGCGAAGCCGGAGGAGGCGAAGACCATCCGGCAGGATAGCGACGCGATCGCCTACATGGCGCTGCAATGGGCCGTCGACAGCGACCCGGGCCGGCCGAAGCTGATGTGGATGGGCGAGGCGCCGCATCGATGGTTCGGGATGGATATCCCCTGGGCGTCCTACGGCTTCCAGAACCAGGACGATATCTACCGCCAGGTCGCGATTGATCCGACCCGCCGATATGAAATCACCGGCCGTCGATCCGCGAATCCGCCGGTGCAGGCCCGCTTCGGGCTCTTTCGCTCGGTCATCGATGAGATCCCTGCCGGCCTGCAGGGCGACGACATCGTGACGGCGCCTGACGGCAGCTTTACGATCACCATCGATTCCGACCCGGCGAACGGGCGCCAAAATCACATTCAGTCGACACCGGATACACGCCTGCTGGTTGTCCGGGACGTCCTTTCCGGCTGGTCCACACAGACCCCGCCTATGCTTGCCATACGCACGGTAGGCGGCCCTCCTCCTGCCCCGTCTCCCAGCGACGACGAGATGGTGCACCGTTCGATGGACCTCGCCTCCACGATGGTGCGGGCGTGGCTCGGCGTATACGGCCCGCGGATTTACAAGGTCGCGCCCAACACGATTGCCCAGCCTTTCGGGCGCGTCGGTGGTTGGGGTTATCTCACGATGAGCCATTTCGACCTTAAGCACGATCAGGCGCTTATCGTCACGCTAGACACGGCCAGCGCCGCCTATGTCGGCTTCGAGCTTGGCGACACTTGGGCGGTCCCGCTCGAATTCGTCCACCACACATCCAGCCTCACGAACGGCCAGACAAAGCCGAACCGCGACGGGACGATCACCTATGTCATCGCCGCGAAGGACCCGGGCGTCTTCAACTGGCTGGACGCGGAAGGCATGCCTGCCGGAACCTTCGCGATTCGCTGGCAGAGGCTGGCGAAGGCTCCCATCGCAAGCGCCGTCGTTTCGACGGAAGTGGTCAAGCTCACGGAGCTGAAGGCGCATCTGCCGGCGGACACAGTTTGGGTGACGCCAGGCGAAAGAAAGGCGCAGATAGAAGCGCGCGAGGCCAGCTGGAACCGGCGGCTGCACTGACCTGAACGGGGAGGCGGTATGAAAGCGGACGTCGCCAATGAGAGATCGGAGCGGTTTTGATGATCGCTTTGGAAGGGCGGATGCACTCCGTTGGAAGTGGGTTACCGTGGGTTTGCGGACTCAACGAACCCCGGAGTGCATCCATGTCTTACGATTACCACATCGGCGTCGACTATCACAAAGCCTACAGCCACATCGTCGTTCAGGACACGGCCGGCAAGACGCTGCGCTCGGGCCGCGTGCGGAACGACAGCCGCTCGCTCGCGGGCTTTCTGTCGCCCTACTCGGACAATGCCCACGCCGTTCTGGAGGCGACGCGCAACTGGACGGTGATGTTCGACTGGCTGGACGAGCTCTGCGAGGAGGTCGTGCTGGCCCATCCGCTGAAGGTGAAGGCGATCGCGGACGCCAAGATCAAGACGGACAAGATCGACGCGACGATCCTGGCGCATCTGCTGCGGACGGACCTGATCCCGGCGGCGCATGCGCCGAGCTTGCGCGCTCGAGAGGCGCGCTCGGCGCTGCGCGAGCGGATGTTTTACGTGCGGCTGCGCACGATGGTGAAGAACCGCATCGTCACGGTGTTCGACCGCTATCCGGAAGAGCGGGCCAAGCTGAAGCCTTTGAGCGACCTGTTCGGGGCGGGGCGCAAGCAGTTGGCCGAGATCGCGGTGAGCGAACTCGATCGCATTCAGATCGACCGCAGCCTGGCCCTGATCGGCGATCTCAACATCCAGATCAAGGAGAGCGAAGCGACGATCAAGGCGCAGAGCAAAGGCAACGCCAATGTGAGGCGGCTGAAGACGCTTCCCGGTGTGGGCGAGTTCTTCGCGCGCCTCATCGACGCCGAGATCGACGACATCGGCCGCTTCCGCTCGGCGGCCAAGCTTGCGGCCTATGCCGGGCTCGTGCCCTCGACCTATTCCTCGGGCGGCAAGACCTGTCACGGCCGGATCATCAAGCAGGGCAACAAATGGCTGCGCTGGGCCTTCGTCGAGGCGGTGGCGCCGGCGGTCGCCGGCGATCCGGATCTCAAGGCCTATTACGAGCGCCTGAAGGCGACCAAAGGCGCCAACCGCGCCAAGGTGGCCACGGCACGCAGACTTCTGACCATTGCCTTCCAGCTGTTGCGCGACGGCCGCTCCTATGAGCGGCGCGGCGCCAGGCCGGAAAGCGGATCGAAACTATCCCGGCTGTCCTGATCGCCTCCTAGCGAGCCCGGCAAGGCTGGGCTGCGCTCTCCGGGAGAATGGGAAGTCGGGAGCCGAAGACCACAATGTGACCGCTGCCGATCGGCGCGGGCACGGATCGGAGAATGGCTTGAAGAGCCAGGGACCAGGCGCCTGGTCCCTCACCGATCAACTCGTCCGCAGCGGCGTCGATGCGGACCGGAAAGGAAACGAACCCAAGGAAATCCGCACCTCACATCAGGTGCAAACCCCCTTGAGTTCTTTCATTGGAGGAAAGCGATGCATCGATATTCGCGCCGGGGGTTGCCGCAGGCTGTCTTCCTGCTGCTCGCGCTACTTCCCTTCCCGTGCGACGCGGCTGACGCCCCGCCGCTCCGCCACCATGGCAGCAAGCGCCCAAGGCGCCGGATGGAGCACCGAATATCGTGCTCATCCTGCTGGAGGATGTCGGCTTCGCGGCTAGCAGCAGCTTCGGCGGCCCGGCGGAGACGCCTTATCTCGATCGCCTCGCCGCGCAAGGGCTTCGCTACATCGACTTCAACGACGCCGCTCTCTGCTCGCCGACGCGCGCCGCGCTCCTATCCGGCCGCAATCACCACAGGACCGGGTTCGGCACGGTCACCGAGATCGACAATCCCAACCGCGGCGATACGCACGCGGTCATTACGTCCACCGCGCCATTGCCGGGGGCGAGGTAGAAGTTGCCTTCGAATTCCAAAAGACCGACCCGCAGAAATGGGGCGGCGGGACCGGGCGGCTCTATATCAACGGCAAAGCCGTCGGCGAGGGCCAAATCCCCAAGTTCGGCTTCGCGTCGGAGATCGACACCTTCGCCATCGGGGCCAATCATGGCTCACCGGTGAGCGAGAGCTATGCGGCGCCGGCCGCGTTCAGCGGCAAGGTCGAAGATGTCCGCATCCAGCTTCAGTGATCTTAGAACCGGCGCGTCCAGATCGTCTATGGCGGCGACCTGGGGTCGTAACTCTCAGAGGGTATATGTCCGCGCGCGACGCATACACCTCACTGAGATCAGTTACGGTTCGTAACGCCGCCACGCGGTCGGTCGAAATGCCAATGATGGAGGGCAAAATGCGGAAATGGATGCTGGCCGGCATAGCCGCGCTGGTCGTGGCTGCGATGATGGGGCACGCCCACGCGGGCGACACCGGCAAGGCGAGTGCGGGAATACTCGTCACGCAGGATCAACGCGCCATGGAAGCAAAGGCGCGGAGGCTGTTGCGGGCCCCTGCGGTACAGCAGGAGATCTTTCGCTCCGTCACTTATTTGAAAGGCGTTCGGGCCGGCAACTCGGCGGACGACCGGACCGAGCGCGACAGTTACGTCCACGATTTGGCGTATGGCTTGGCGCTGATCGTTGTCGATTCCGATCCGGACCGCCCGCGCATATTATGGGACGAGTTCCCTGGCGCGCATTGGGGCTACGAAAATCCCGACAATGTGTACAGATATTTTCCTGTGTCGCCGGATGCCCGATATCAGATCATCGGGCGGCTCGGAACCAGCGACCATGTGTCTTTCCAGCTCAGTGATGGCGGCGGACAGATGTCGGGGCATCTGGACAACGTCGTGGGGCATCTAGCTTCAGAGGATCTGCGGGTGGCGCCCGACGGTTCCTTCTCGGTCGCGCTCGGCCCCGACGCGGCCGATGGGCGTCCCAACTACTTGCAACTGGTGGCAGGGGCGAAGCAGGTGATGATCCGGGACACCATGTCGGACTGGTCCGAGGTTCCGATGACCTTGCAGGTCCGGCGCGTCGGCGGTCCGCCGCATCGCGCTCCAACCGACGACGAGCTTACCGAGCGCATCGCCTCTGCCCTCGCGGCCTCCGTGAAACTGTGGGTGCAGGTTACCGAAAAATATAATTATGCCGTCGCACCGAACACGCTTCCGAGCCCTATTGCGACCGGTCATGGCGGCCTGCCAGGCCAGTACCTTACGACAGGAAATTTTGACCTCACCGACGATCAGGCGCTCGTGATTACGGCGCGCAAGGGAACCGCGCGGTATCTCGGATTCGAGCTCGGCAGCAATTGGTACATCTCGTTTGAATACGCGGCCCACAGCAGCAGCCTATCCAACGGTCAGGCGGCCGCGAATCCGGACGGTTCTTATACCTACGTCATCGCTCTGCGCGATCCCGGCGTGGCCAACTGGCTGGACCCTGTCGGCCACCACACCGGCCTCACATTGATGCGCTGGCAAGGGCTGAACGGGCCCTTGAAGCCGGAGGACGCACCGGTGGTCAAGCTGGTGAATATCGCCGACTTGCCGCAAGCGCTGCCGCCAGGAACGCCAATAACAACGCCGGCCGAACGGCATCGCCAGATGCTGCAAAGGCAACATCAGGTGGAATGCCGACGGTCGGCTCAGCCATGAGGACGCGATCATGCTCAAGCTTTTAGGACAGAACATTAGCCTGTTCTTTGTTTTTATTGCGCTTGCGATGGCGCCATCCTTTGCCGTTGGCGCTCCGCTGGAGAAAAGAATCCCGCTGAATTATAAAGATAGAAGCGAAATAACCGATCTATTCTATGAATATAGTTATTATATCGACAACCGAGCGGGTGAGGCTTTCGCGTCGACCTTTACGCCGGAAGGCAAGTTGGATTTCCCGGGCGTCGTCGTCCAAGGGCACGATCAACTCGTCGCATTCGGCTCGCGCCCCGTCGAAGACAAAATTCGCTTTCACTTTGTCGGGGATATTCTTCTCGTCCAGGTTACGCGGGGGCATGTCCGCGCCAGGTCAATGGTCATCGTCGGCCTGCGGGACAGCCACGGAAAGTCGCCGACCACGTTCGAAGGATGCGGCATTTATGAGGACGATATCGTCAAGACCCCCGTCGGCTGGCGGTTCGCCCATCGTCACGCCGATGCGACCATCCCGATTTCCCGGGAATTCCTGTTGCCCAACACGCCGGGTGGGTAGGCGCATGATTAGATCAATCGGGGGGAGTTCGTGTGGATATGAAACCATGGAAGCGCCGAGGAGCCACCACCGGCTTGATCGACGGCATTTGCGGCAAACGGCCGAAACGCGCCGATCGCGTCAAAGCAGAAGGTACGTTCGCGAATCTCCTGCATGACGCATTTAGGATTACGTAACCGACCGCGACCGCGGTCTTAGGAGTGCGATTATGAGTAGCGCATTGAATATGATCCCGGCTCTCGGATCGCCCGGAACCGCCGTGATTGTAACGGGTGGCGCATCAGGCATCGGATTGGGGTCGGCAAAGGCGCTGGCGGCGGTCGGTCGACCGGTGGCGCTGTGGGATATCAACCAAGCCAAGGCTGAGGCATCCGGCGCGGCAATCCGCGCCGAATACGGCGTAGAGGCGCTGGCCGTCGCGATCGATCTACGCGACCTGCAGGCGATGGGCCCGGCGCTGACCGAGACCCGCCGTGCTTTTCCCCAGATCGGTGGATTGGTCCATTCTGCCGGCATTGTCGATACCGACTCGCTGGAGGGTGTCACGCCCGAAAACTGGGACGATGGCATCAACACACATCTACGCCCGTTGATTCTGATGGTTCAGGCGATGATGGACGATTTTCGCGCCAATCCCGGCTCGGCCGTCGTCGCTATCACGTCGATCAACGCGACGTTGGGCAACGCGCTCAACCCGATCTATACCGCCGCGAAAGGCGGGATGCTGTCGCTGGTGCGCTCATTGGCCGACCGGCTCGCGTACGATAAGGTCCGGATCAACTCGGTGTCGCCCGGTATGATCCTGACACCAATGATGCAGCCCGCGGTTGACCATGTGCCAAGCGGGCATTTCGAGCGGCGCATCCTGATGGAACGGCTCGGTGACCCGGCTGAAATCGGGCGGATGGTCCGCTTCCTGCTATCGGATGAAGCCAGCTATGTCACTGCCGCCGAATTCGTCGTCGACGGCGGCAACATCTCATCGCAACGGCTATAACCGAATCTCAGGTGGCTGTCGCCCTTCATATCGGTTCCAGGAGGAAAAATGCAATTGTTTAAAGCCGCGTCCTTGCTGCTATGGCTGTCGTCCTTAGCCATTGTAATCGCTACGCCGACATCAGCTGGCGAAGTACAATCGATGGGGCCGAAAGGAAGTGATGAACTTGCAATAGCGACAAATCACCTGATCGATTCGATACGGGACTCTGCGAAGCTCGTGGAGGACGACCCGTTCTATCGAGACCCGGAAAATCGCGCCGCCGGCATTTCCTATCTCAACGCGATGATCTTCCGGACGATCGAGGAAGACATTCTCTTGGATCGCGACTTTCCATACTTCAGCGTCATGGATTTCAGATCTCGAGAGGGCGGCGACAATCCCGACCAGCGCTATCTCTATTCCCAAATTCGTGGCGGGAAGAGCTATCGAATCTGGGGGCGCATGGGCAAAGATCAGGTCGGAATGGAATTCGAAGTCCTTAAGGGCTATCCGTGGGTCCCGAATAGCAATTCGCGAACGGTTGCGACGCTCGACACCAAAGACCTTAAAATCGGCAAGGACGGAACCTTCGAAGTCATCCTCTCCCCTAGCCGACAGGCAGGCAATTGGATCGAAAACCCGGTAGACGCTGACCGAGTCTTATTGCGCCAGACATACAGCAAATGGACCAACGCTCGACCGGGCGAAGTGCATATTGATCCGCTCGGAGAGGAAGGGAATCTCAAGCCCCGCCTAACTGACGCGGAAATGGTGCGTAGGCTCAACCTTGCCGCTAACAATCTCCTCCACAACGTAGTTCCTGCTTATCCGGCTATGGTCCGACGCAATAATGTAGAGAAAATTCCGGCTAATACGCTTCCCGCCAAACCATATAGCGCCGTTGCAAATGGCGGGCCGAAAGGCCGATATTATTCAAGTGGGCATTTCGACTTGAGGCCTGATCAAGCACTTCTTATTACTGAATGGCCGATTAGTAGTTGCTATTACCAAGGAATCCAGTTGACTAATCTTTGGTGGTCGTCAATTGAATACGCCAATAGACAGTCCAGCCTGTCACGTGATCAAGCTTATCTGAGCACGGACGGCGCTTACCATTTCGTCGTTTCAGCCGCTGACCCGGGTGTGCAGAACTGGCTCGATACCGGCGGCTTCAAGCAGGGCATCGTAATGCTCCGGATGGACTGTGCTGACCTTGGTGCATTTCCCGCGGGCAAGGAGCCGACTGCACGCGTCGTCGACTTGCCAGATGTATTGAAATCGCTGCCGGGGAATACGCCACGCGTCATGCCGGAGGCCCGCAAGGCGGAGATTGCTGCGCGCCGCAAGGCAATTCAGATTCGGTCCGGACTCTAAATGGTTGGGGCGACGGCGATTGGACGTCGCCCCACCGAGCGCCGGAAAGAGTTGCACGAAAACCGATTTGTATACTGATTCACAAGCAGGTAGACAGGGCCTCGCAGTAGGTTGAGAGCTACTCGCCTTGAGGACGTCGATTCAAATGGCGGCGAAGGGATCGTTGACCAGGGGACGGGCGTCCAACCGGTTCCGGCACACGTGACTGAAGGACACATGCAGCTTTCGAAATCGACCGCTCACGACCAAACTAGCATCGGAAGCATTGCTATTCCAGTTTTCAGCGAGCCCGTAACCATTTGAAGCAAAACGGAGCGAACATCTCCGGAATTGTGTAAACCGCGTTTGATTTCATTGGGATTCTGACTAACTACGGATCAGAAGATTTGGAAACTATCGAACAATGATCGGTGCCTAGAATAATAAAATGCAATTCTGAGCAAGGTGAATTTCGGAGTAAATAAAGGCGATTGTGGATTCCGCGCATGAGCGTCACTAGACGCCATGAGGCACCGTCTCCGCAGAGATAGAGCATCTGCTGCACCTGGGCAAAACGTACCCGAGGAAACCGAGCTCCCGCAGGTCGAACATACCAATTCGCCCGACCGCACATCGAGTGAGCGGAACGACGCTTATCTCGTTCGCGTGCAGAAAGCGGCCGCCATTACTGGGTTACCGGCATCGGTCATCAGAAAGAGCTTCATTGCTGAGGCGAAGCGTCCCAAGAATGTGCCGCCGCCTCCACCTCATAAGCGGATCGGCAGATCCGTTTACATCATACGGGATCAACTACTCCTCTGGGTGAGATCTCTGGAGAATGCTCCAGGCACACTGGAAGCATCCGGCGGGCGTCAAGACAAACATGGCGCGACGAACCGATATACAAACCGACCTGCAAACGACAACCGGATCCAAGATGGTTTAGCGCCGATTAAGCGGACCACCCGGAAGCCGCGCTCCTAGACGATCCGCCCTGAGGTGGGTGTAGCGGGCGAGCATCGCCGGCGTGAGATGGCCGGTAATCGCCATGATTTCGTGATCGCGCAAATCCGTCAGCTCGAATAGCCTTGAAATCCCTTCGTGCCTGAGATCGTGCCATCGCAGCCCAGGAAAGTCTCTGTCCGCGATAGCATCCCTGAATGCATGAGCAATACCGCGCCCCGTCTCTACGGGAAGAACGGGGACGCTCCCGAGAACCGGACAATTCTCAGCCGGCAGCAGGCTTCGGAATGCCGCCACCGCGCGCATCGACAGCGGAACGCGGCGCGGCCGGTCGTTCTTGGTCTTGGGCAGATCGATATATGGATACTCAACGTCGAGCTTGACCCGGCCCCAGGTGAGCGTCGCCAGCTCGCTTTGGCGGATGCAGGTCTCGATCGCGATGATGATAGCTGCCGGGAGCCAGGAACGGGATGACCCCGCAGCCGAAGCGAGTAGCCGCTCCTCCTCGCCGTCGAGCAATCGCCGGTCTCGGCCGTCCGGCTTGGGCGGCCGCACGCCCGGCTTGACCGGATTTTCCAGCGGAACCCGCTGCGCGCGGCTCCAGGTCTGGACCAGCTTGGAAAGGGCGTTGAGTCGATGGATGACGGATTGCGGCCCGCACTCCGCGTCCGGTCCGACGAGATCGCCATCCTCAACATTGTCCTCGTCGAGGACCTGGCGCCGCCACTCGATCAGATCCCAATCATGGATTGCGGTAATCGACCAGTTGGCGAGGGTGGTCGTCTTCCAATATCGGAGCTTGGCCCTGACGTTCTTGGCGTTGGGGTTCGTGCCCGCCCGACTGCCTTCCAGCATCCAATCGCAGGCCTGCGCGAGCGTAGTGCTGCGGGCGGCTCGCGTGTCGACAAACTCGCCGCCGCTGACCTTGCCGTCGGTGACGCGGCGCCACTCGCGCGCTTCACGCAGCGTTTCGAAGGTTCTGCTCTGGTAGATGCCGTTGCGCCGGATCTGGACGCGATATTGATGCGGGCCGCGGACTTGGATGCCTTCGGGCATAGCTCCCCTGCAGAGCCATCCAAACCCGACGAGCATGCCGAACCGGCGCGAAACCGATTATAGCCTTTATTTTCGACCTCTTAGCCCGCTCTTACTCCCTCGAAGTGTGCCAAATCGTGCCAAAACGGTCTGTTTCGGCGTGGCGCACTCCACTAAGTCATTGATTTTATTGGAGCGGGTGAAGGGAATCGAACCCTCGTCGTAAGCTTGGAAGGCTTCTGCTCTACCATTGAGCTACACCCGCGCTCGGGAGCCGGGGCCGCGAGTCGCGGCCGGCGGCCTGTGTATCATCTTCCGTGATGCCAAGTCGACCCCGTGCTCGGGGCCGCCCATCGGGCTCTTCACGCTTCTTTCACCCTATCGATGGCAAGGTCCGCGCGAGAAAGTCATGACCGCTGCCAACCCGATTCCATCCGTCGTCACTGCGCTCAAGCACCATCAGGAGGGCCGCTCCGCCGAGGCGGAGGCCGCCTATCGCGCCGTGCTGGCCCATGATCCCTATGAGCCCATGGCGCCGGCCCTGCTCGGCACGCTGCTGCTGCGCGACGGCCGGGCGAGCGAGGCGCTGCCTTTCCTTAAACGCGCCGTCGAGATCCGGCCTGACGATCCAGAAACCCACCTCGCCTACGCCAACGCGCTGTTGTCGGCCGAAAAGCCGGCGGATGCGGTCGCCCATTATCGCTTGCTGCTGGAACGTTGGCCGCAAAAGGCAGCGGCCTGGAGCAACCTTGCCGAAGCGCTGAGAAGCCAGGGCGACCACGAGACTGCGCTCGCCGCAGCCGAGCGAGCGCTCCAGCTGTTGCCGGCGCTCGCCAACGCCCATCTTGCGCGCGGCAACGCTCTTTTAGGGCTTGGGCAAGCGGCAGATGCCGAGGATTCCTATCGCGCCGCCCTCGTCGCCGACCCGACATTGGCGGCGGCGCATGCCAGCCTCGGTGCGGCACTGATCGCGATGGGCCGCTTCGCCGAAGCGGCCGCGGCAGCCGACCGGGCGCTCGAAGCCCAGCCCAAGCTTGCCGAAGCGCGCTTCGTGTTGGGATCGGCGCTCCGCGCGCAGGGCGACCGGGACGGCGCGATCGCCGCATTCGAGACAACGGTACGCATTGACCCGCGCCATGAGCGCGGCTGGCTCAATCTCGGAAATGCGCTGATGGACGCGGACCGGTTCGAAGAAGCCGACACCGCCTATCATGTCGCAATCGCGCTCAAGGCCAATTTCGCCGAGGCGCATTCAAGCCTGGGCTGCCTTCTCTCCCGCCAGGGGCGGGTGGAGGAAGCGCTCGTCGAGTTCGACTGTGCCATCGCCATCCGGCCCGACTATGCCGAGGCCCATTGGAACCAGGGTTTCGCGCTGCTGCTCGCCGGCGATTTCGCCCGCGGCTGGGAGAAATATGAGTGGCGCAAGCGTCATGACCGCTTCGCCAAAACTTTCCCCGAGCTCGAAGGCCCGGCCTGGGAAGGCGAGGAGATCGCCGGCAAGCGCATCCTCGTCTATGCGGAGCAGGGGCTGGGCGACTCGCTGCAATTCGTCCGCTACGCCGCCCTATTGGCGCAACGTGGCGCCGCGGTGATCCTGGCTTGCGATCCGCTGCTGATCCCACTCCTCCAAAGCGCACGCGGGGTGGCGGCCGCTGTGCCGAAATCCCGCCATCTGCCGCCATACGATCTCTGGGTCGACCAGATGAGCCTGCCGCGAATCTTCGGGACCGAGGCCAAAAACATCCCGACGCCGAGCGCTTACCTCGCGGCCGATCCGGCGCGTATCGCCGCCTGGAAAGCAATCCTGCCGGCAGGACGCAAGATCGGCGTCGTCTGGGCGGGCAACCCCGGGCATTCGAACGACGCGCGCAGGTCGATGCCGATCGAGATGCTGCGGCCGCTGCTGTCGCTTCCCCAGACGAGCCTCATCAGCCTTCAGGTCGGCGCGGCGGCGCGCGACGCGCGCAAGTTGGGGCCGGATGTGATCGATTTCTCGTCCAAGCTCGTCGACTTCGCCGAAACCGCCGCGCTGGTCGCCAATCTCGATCTCGTAGTCACTGTCGATACGGCGGTCGCGCATCTCTCAGGCGCGCTGGGCACGCCGACCCGCCTGCTCGTTCCGCACGCGCCGGACTGGCGCTGGATGTTAGCGCGCGAAGATACGCCCTGGTACGAATCCATGCGCCTGCTGCGCCAGCCCACGCCCGGCGACTGGGAGTCTCCCGTCGCCAGGCTGATGGCCGAACTCACCGTAGCCGTCTAGACCGGATCCGACGCGAGAATCGCTTCGCGCGGAACGCGGCGCGCGCCGGTATAGGTCTGGCGAGCCTCGAGATCGGCCGGCTTTGCGCCCGGAGCGCCAGATCTCACGGCATTCAGGCACTCCGCATAGGTCGAAAAGATCCAAGACCGGCTCGGTCGTTCCCATCCCTTGGCCGGTTCCGCCGCCGTACCGATATCCTTCTTCTCGACGTAGCAAACGCGCTCGAACAACGCATAGGCCACCGCTTCGGGACCGCCGGATAGCTGCATCATCGCCTGCTCCTCCCGCCTGCTGGATTGGAAGAAATCGCCTCTCTGGGACGTAGTGATGGAGGGAGGGCAATTTTAGACCGAGCGGGCAGCAAAAGATGACGCGCGGTCTCTTCGCCACCATATATCCGAGATGAGAATGCCGTCTCGCGAGATCGGAAGAGATACCATGAAGCCCATTCTGCGCGGGCGTGGCAATGGCATGCTGCGACGCCTCGCTCTCGGTCTCGCGCTCCTCGCGGGCGTGGGCGCGCTCTCGCTTTCGGCGACCGCATCGGCCGAAGGCCATGGCGGCGGCCATGCAGGCGGCGGTGGTCATTGGAGCGGCGGCGGAGGCCACTGGGCCGGCGGCGGCCGTTGGGATGGCGGTCATTGGGGCGGTGGTCACTGGGACGGCGGTTGGGGCCGTCATTGGGGCTGGGGTCCGCGCTGGGGTTGGGGCTTGGGCGTCGGCCTGGGCCTCGGCTGGCCCTATTATTGGGACTGGCCCTATTGGGACGGCGGCTGGTCCTATTACCCGCCGGCCTATGCCGCACCCGCGCCCGTCGTCACGGCGCCGCTCGCGCCGCAGACCCAATACTGGTATTACTGCGACAGCCCCAAGGGCTATTACCCCTATGTGCAGAGCTGCGGCGCGCCGTGGCGTCCGGTGCCGGCAAGTCCGCCGGCTGCTCAGTAGACGGCTGCAACGCCCCTTGGCGCCGAACGGCGCCAACCGAAGAACCAAACCGCGAAAGCTTCCAGCCACGGCAGAACGAGCCCCACGGGACTCGCGCCGCGGCCCGGATAGAAAAGCGGTAGCAGCGTCCCACCGCTCGGACGAGCCAATAAAGCGGGCAGCAGCGCGTAGAGGAACAGGAAGGTCACGAGCAGTGTCACCGCCGTGCGTCGGCGATAGGCGAGTCTGAGCCCGACGATTAGGCCCAGATCGCGCGCGAGGAACCCGAGCGCCGCGATCGGCGTCGCTGCGGAGGGCTCCGGAACAGCAGACGACGCAAGCCGCAAGGAAAGGAAGATTGCCGCAACCATGGCGGCAACCGCGCTTGGGACCCAGGCCGGCAAATTGCGCCAGACGCCCCGCCAATCGCGCGCGATGGCAGCCGCGCGCAGCTTCACCAGAGCGATCCGCGACACCGGCGTGCCGAAGGCCGCCAGGTAAGTCAGCGCGAAGGCCGCCACGCCCAGCAACGATTGCACGCCGAACGCGATCACCGGCAGCGTGGCCAAGCCGCCGGTCGCGATCTGCGACCCCAGCGCATCGGAGACGAAGCCGCCGACCATGACCAGCGTATAGAGCGTGTAGAGCGTCCAGCCGAACGGTCCGTCCTGAAAACCAAGTTCGCGCCGGATGATCCGCATCGCGCCAAAAACGAGCCAAAGGATCGCCGCGATCTGAAGCATCGTGAAAAAGGAATCGGCGGGAAATTCGAAGCCGTACCAGTCGATCGTATGAACGCCGGCCATGGTTCGGATCTGCGCGGGCAAGGCCAGCACATGGCTGTTCCATCCGGCGACAATGCCCACAATCTGGGCAAAGGTCGTATGAGCGCGCGGGGCGCGGTCATCAAAACGATGCAGCAGCAGGACCGTGAAGAAGGCCGTGCTCTGAGCAGTCAGCCCAGCGAGCGTCGCCGCACCCAGCATGTCGCCGACGGTCTCCGCCCCGAGCATCAGCAGAATCGCGGCCGAGATCAGAGCCCCATACCAAACATAGGCGGTTCCGCCGATGAGCTTGCCGAGCGTGAGGCCCCAAGCGCTCTGCGCCGAGAGACGCTGCACGTCCCAGGTGCGGCCGGTCGCCTCCTCGCCGAAACTCTCGGCGGCGAGCCGGCTACCCCAGAGGCTGAGCAGCGTCCAGAGGAGCAGGACCGCGACCCGTGCAGCGGCTTCGGCGCCGAACACGGAGCCCACGCCACCCAATAGAACGAAAAGCACAAGCGGCGCTGCGATAAGCCGGATCGGTGTCAGCTCCAGCCAGAGGTTGCGCTGCAGCTCGGGACTCACGCCGAGCAATCCGACGGCGCTCATTCGGATGCTCCCGCCATATAGAGGCGCTCGAGGTCGGCCCCGGTGACGGCAAAGCCGGTCACCGGAATATCCGCCGCCATCAGCGCCCGCAGCAGCTGATGACGGGCCGCCTCGTCGCCGGCAAAGTCGAAGCTGAGCCCGTCCGGCTCCACGCGAACGGCTCCGACGCCCGGCTGCGTTTCGAGAAAGCGGCCGGCAGCATCGATCGAACCGCCGATCGTCACCTTCAGCCGCGGCGCGCCCGCGCGGGCCCCGCCGATCTGGCTCGGCCCCGTCGTGCGGCCGTCGCGCATCGCCAGCATGTGGGTCGAATATTGTTCCAATTCCGATAAGATGTGCGAAGAGACGATCAGCGTCACGCCCGACCCCGCGAGCGAGCGGATCAGGCGGGAGAGCTCCAGTCTCGCTTCAGGGTCGAGTCCGGCCGCTGGCTCGTCGAGCAGGAGCAGTGCAGGATCGTGGATCAGCGAGCGGGCGATGGCGAGCCGCTGTCGTAAGCCCCGCGAGAGTTCGCCCGCCAATTTCGCCAGGCGATCCTCGAGCCCGACTGCCCGTGCCGCCCGCAGAGCGACGGGCATCAGGCGGTCCGACTCGATGCCTTGGGCGGCCGCCGCATAGAGCAGGTTCCGCTCCACAGAGAGAGCGTCATAGATACCAAAGAAATCCTGTAGGAAGCCAAGCTTGCGATGGGCGAGCCTTGGGGATTCCAGCACGTCGACGCTGTCGATCGCGATGGCGCCGGCGATGGGCTGCTCGAGCCCGGCGAGACAACGCAGCAACGTCGTCTTCCCGGCCCCATTGGGCCCCACCAGCGCGGTCACTGTCCCGCGCTGGATATCGAAGGACACGTCATCGACGGCGCGGGCGGTGTCGTATTCGAAGGTGAGACCGCGGACGGTGACGAAAGGCGCGGAAATGGCCGCGTCCAAGGCTGACTCCGACGGATGGTTGGCCCGACCAACTTAGCCGATGCGCTTCGGCGGGTCGATGGAGCAAGGGCGCTGCCCGGCGTGTTCCATCGTTCTAAGCCCAGACCTGTCGGGCCGCGGCCCCCCAAACAAGCGAGGACAGCATGACCGAGGCACTGAGCGTGGCGCTATTCGACCATTTCCCCGATGCGCGGACAGCGGTCGACGACCTCATCAGGGGTGGCATCCCGGCGGACCGGATCGGCTTGTTCACGAATAATGCGGCAGGCGATCATCCCAGGGCCCTCCTCAACCCGGCTCTGGACCGACCGATCGCCGAGGAACCGGAAGCGCCGACCAATCCTGGAGTGGGCGCCGCGCTGGGCGCCGGCATGGGTGGCGTGCTGGGATTCCTGGTGAACGCGCTAGCGCTCGCGATCCCGGGCGTGGGGCCGGTGCTGGCGGTCGGGGCTTGGGCGACGATCGCGGGAGGCGCCGGTTTGGGCGCGATTGCCGGCGCGATCATCTCGTCGCTCAGCGAGCGCGGCGTATCGGACGAGGACGCTCAGCTCTATGCCGAAGGGCTCCGCCGCGGCGGCACGCTCGTGACGGTGCATGCGGACGAGCGCGACATCGAGAACATCGCGCGGATTTTCCACCGGCATGGCGCGGTCGACATCGAGAAGCGGTCGGCATCCTGGCGAGCCGAGGGCTGGACCGGATTCCAGCCGGAGGCGCAGCCTTTGAGCGCCACGGAGGTCGCGGCCATGCGCCAACTTCACCGCGACGCCGGCCATGAGGCCCTGCATCATCATGCTATCCGGCACTATTTCGTGCCGACCGAACCCGAGCATCTCGCCGGCATTTCGAGCCGGCCGCGTTACGGCGACGATCTTCTGAAGCGGTAGGTCAACTGGCCCATCGGCGTTTTCTTCCGCTCGGCCAAGAGCCCTGGTTGAGCCACGGAGTCTACGCGACCGGCCCGGGGCGACCGGCCCGGGTGACCCGGATCCCTGCCACATCGAACTGGCCTTGATCGGCCGCGGTGCTTTAACATCGCGCGCCAAACGCAAAATCGAAAGCCGGCGCAAAGGGAGGACAATCGGATGAAGCTCGGGATGTTCATGATGCCGAACCATCCTCGGCATCGGACCTACGCTGACGCCCATGCGCATGACCTCGACACGCTGATCTTCGCCGACCGGCTGGGCTATGTGGAGGGCTGGGTCGGCGAGCATTTCACCTCCAAGCGCGAGCCGGTCCCTTGTCCCGATATCCTGATCGCCCAGGCTCTGGTGAAGACAGAGCGCATCCGGCTCGGCGCCGGCGCGTTCCTGCTGCCCTATCACGTGCCGGCGGAGCTGGCCGCGCGCATCTCCTATCTCGACCATATCTCGGGCGGCCGCTTCATGGCCGGCATCGGCGCCGGCGGTCTGCCGACCGATTACGAGCTGTTCGGAGTCGATGGCGCGCATGGCGAGCATCGCGAGATGATGAACGAATCGATCGACCTGATCGTGAAGCTCTGGACCTCGACCGGATCCTTCGAGCACCAGGGCAAGCACTATAAGGGTGGCCGCACCGAGGGCTTCCCCAAGCTCGGGCTCGGCTTCCATCTGCAGCCCTTGACCAAGCCGCATCCGACGGTCGCGATCGCCGGTCTCAACGAATATTCGCCGACTCTCAAATTTGCCGGCAAGCGCGGTTTCATCCCAATGAGCCTCGCCTGGAGCCCCGACTATCTTCTCACCCATTGGCAAGCCTACAAGGAAGGATGCGACTCCGTGGGCCGGGCGCCGGACCGCGCCGAGTGGCGCGTGGGCGTCGAGACCTACATCGCCGAGACCGACGCCGAAGCCCGACGCCGCGCGATCAACGGCGAGATCGGCACGAGCTGGCGGACCTACCTGCTGCCGATGCTGAAAGAATGGGGCATGCTCGGCACCTGCAAACACGACCAATCGGTCGCCGATAGCGACGTCACCGTCGAATATCTGGTCGATAAGGTCTGGATCGTCGGCAGCCCGAAAACCGTCACCGAAAAGCTCGACGCGATGCGCCGGAAGGTCGGCCAATTCGGCTGTCTACTGCAGGTGATCTACGACCATCTGGAGGAGTTCGATGCCTATCGATGGTCATTGACCGCGCTGGCGCAGGAAGTGCTCCCGAATTTCGCCGAGCCCGAGCGCGCCGCGGCCGAGTAAAATCAGAGCGCCCGCATCACCACCGTCACCGGCACCAGCTCTCTCGGCACGAGAGTCGAGTTGAGCCCGATCACCGGCCGGACCCGCGAACCCGGTGCGCTCGTCGCCCATTTGCCGGTGCCTGACGCGCCGTTCACGGCTAGCGGGTCGACCTCGCGCCTCAGCTTTTCGGCTTCGGCGCGATCGGCTGTCTTGAGCGCAATCCGAAGCACGACTTCGTAGGGCTCGGCCGCAGGCGCGGGCGAGGATTCGCGATGGACGGCATTGAGCCCGATATAGTCGAAGCGCAGCTCCTCGGCACGCAGATCGATCTTCTCGAAGCGTTTCAGCAACAGCTCTTTCGTAAGCTCCGCGCGGGCGAGCGCGCCGGGGCCGGCGAACAGCACCATCTCCTCGGTCATGAAACCTTCCTGCAGCCCCACGAGCGCCTTCAAGCTCGACGTCCTCGGCGAGCCCGCATGATCGATGATCACCTCGACCTGATCCTTTGCCAGCTGCTTGAACGAAACGTTGGTGAAGTCGACGACGACATCGGGGCAGAAATAGCGGGACGGATCCTGCACCTCGTAGAGCAGCTGCTCCTTGCAGGTCGCGGGCGACATCACACCGCCGGTGCCGTCCAGCTTGGTGAGAATGATCCGGTCCTCGCTTACCTCGGCGATCGGATTGCCCAGGTCCTCTAAACCCGGCACCTCTTTGTAACCTGGATCGGCGAAATAGCCGCCGCACACCTGGGCGCCGCATTCGAGGAGATGGCCGACCACCATGCCCTTCGCCATGAGCTCCGGATCGTCGAGGCTCCAGCCGAATTCATGCGCGAGCGGGCCCAGATAGACGCAAGCGTCGGCGACGCGCGCAGTCACGACGACATCCGCGCCCTTGGCCAGCGCCTCGACGATTCCGCCTGCGCCCAGATAGGCCTCCGCCGAGACGATCCGTTCGCGGTAATTGGCGATCGGCTCGCCTGTCTCGGTGAAGGCGAGGCCCAGAGCGGCGATGCGATCGGTCAGCAGCCCGCCGCAGACGGCGCCTACCTTCAGGTCCGACATGCCCAACCGGCGCGCGATCTGGAGAATTCGGTCGGCCGCGGCCACGGGATCGAGCCAGCCGGCATTGGTGACGATCTTGACGCCCCTTTCTTTACAGATGCGCAGTAACGGCTCCATGCGAGCCGGCAGCATCGGGTCGTACGGCGGGATGGCGGGATTCGCCATTCGCTCGGTCTGCGCCATGCTCATCGTGATTTCGGACATGGCGTCGAAGCAGAGATAGTCGACATGGCCATGCCGGACCAAAGCCTCGGCCGGTTCCATTCGGTCGCGCGACCAGGCCGCGGCGCTGCCCAGCCTGATGCGCTTGCCTGCCGCGCGCGGCATCGGCGCCACCGGTATCGTCTCGCGGCGCCGCTTGGAGCGCTCCACATAATCGTCCGGCACGTCGACGGGCAGCGTCAGCATCAGCGACGAAAGCGCCTTGCCCGATTCCTCGAACGCCAGCGTGCGGGTGCGGCCGCCCTCGAGCACGTCCTCCAGCACGAAATTCAGCGCCCCGATGCGCGGCGCCTCGTAGCGCGTGATGGCGCCCTTGGTAATCGGCCCATATAGCCTGCTTACCGCAGCGACCCCCAACTGATCGCGAAGAATCGGATAGTCGGCCTCGTCATAGGCGATCACGGCGATATTCGAGCCCCGGCCCTTCTCGCCCGAGCGTGCATGCGCCACCTCGCGCAGAGCGATCCGTTTCATGCCGCTGCCTCCCCCGTCGCCCTTGCCTCTGTCGGAATTCTTTACACATTCAATTGGCACGACGCGAGATTAACCCTCAATCTGACGCCGACACATGCGCTTAGCGAATCTGGCACGGCTCTTGCTCATTCACGAAGACCACGAGGGTTCAAGCATCTGGAGCATGGAATGGGTCGCGCGGACTGGAATTTGGGAGCCATGCGGGCCAGACCTATGCTTCTATTCTTCACCCTGCTCCAGCTTGCGGACATCGCGACCACGAATCGCGCGCTCGCCCTTCCGGGAAACGCCGAGGTCAATCCCGTGATGTCATCGGCAATGGCTCATCTCGGCCCTGCCTGGTGGCTCCCCAAACTCGTCGTTTTGGGGCTGATCTTCGTCGCCACGCGCTATGCCCATGACAGCCGCTCGAAGCTCTTGATCTCCGCCCTCTATGCGGCGGTCGCCATGACCTTCCTTGTGGTGGCGAACAACCTCACGAGGCTGTAGGCGTCTCATCAATCCGGTTAGGCATGCTCAGATCGAGGGCATGCGAGCGTCCCCACCAGTCAAGTGTTTCGTTCGTAGCGTCGTTCGGCTTACAAGCAGAGCGTGCTTGTGGAGAAACCGATGAACGGCTCAGCCGTGCCGCGAATCAGCCGGCGCCTCGCGAATCTGCTCCTGCTGCTCCTCTCGATCTCGGCATCGTCCGCGTATTCCTATGCGCGCGGCCAGGATCTGAACTGGGATCAGCTCAACTACCATTTCTATCTTCCCTGGGCGCTGTTCCACGGGCGGATGGAAACCGACCTTGCCCCTGCCGCAATCCAGAGCTTCTTCAACCCGATCCCCTATATCCCTTTCTATTTGATGGTTCAGAGCATGCCTCCGGTCGCAATCGGACTGGTGCTGGGGGCAATCCATGGCGTGAATTATTGGCTGGTGATACGGCTCGCATGGCGGCTAACCGAAGGGCGCGTCGAAGCCGAGCGCGTTTGGGCGACTGCCGCAGCCACCGTGATCTCGGTCGCGAGCCCAATGGCGCTGTCGGAGATCGGCACGTCGTTCGCCGACATCTTGCTGAGCCCGCTCGCGCTCGGAGGCCTGCTTCTGCTGACTCGTCACGATGAGGCGGCGACCAAAGGCGATCGGGCGGCGCTGCTCGGCGCATCTCTGCTCTTCGGAGCGGCGACCAGCCTGAAGCTCACTTTCGCACCCACCATGCTGGGATTTGTTGCGGCATCCACCCTGGGCGCGCGCTCTTGGACCGGACGAAGCGCGGCATTCGGCAGAACGGCGCTCGGATGCGCGGCTGCGTTCATCCTGGTCGGCGGCTTTTGGTACGCGAAGCTCTGGGCAGCGTTCGGCAATCCCGTCTTTCCCTACTTCAACGCCGTCTTCGCCTCGCCCGACTTCGCACCGACCAATCTTCACGACACGGCGTTTATGCCGAAATCGCTCCTTGACGGGCTTGCCTATCCCTTTCTTTGGACGATCGGTCAGCCCGGCATCGGCGAGCAGGTTTCCTGGCGCGATGTTCGCTTCGTTTTGTTGATCGTGATCACGATCATTGGCGGCTTGTCGACGCTTTCCGAGAATGACGGTGCGCCACGATGGAAGCTGCCGCATCGCAGGCTCGCCTTGTTCTTCGCAGTTGCCTTTCCGGCCTGGCTCTACGAGTTCGGAGTTCAAAGATATGCAGTGCCGCTCGAGTTCGCGCTCGGCCCGGTCTTTATCGCGTTGCTGATGAATTTCTGGCACGGCGCGCTGCTGCGCGTCGCCGGGCTGACGGTCGCGCTGATATCGATCGTCACGCTCGTCGTCCCCGATTGGTATCATGTGTCCTGGACATCTCATTGGTACGGATTCGCGACCGCCGCGATTCCGAACGAGCCGACGCTCTATCTGATCGGCGCGCCGCCGATGTCCTATGCCGTGCCATTCCTTCCCGGCGATGCCCGCGCGGTCTGGATCGACGGCATCGATCCGCTGGTCTATCGCGGCCGTTTCGCGGCGCGTCTCGAAGAAGATTTAAGGACAATTCCCAATATTCGCCTGCTGACTCGCGCACCGATCCCGCCGCATCATCTGTCGCGGCTCGCGCGCTACGGCCTCTACTTCGCAGGCGACTGTCGAAACCTGTCGGACCGCGCCGAAGCGCTTATGGTCTGCGATCTCACGAAGGATCCGTCGAGACGGCAGCCAGTCGAGCCCCGCGCGGTTCCCGCCGCGATGGAGCTGAATGAGCGCGTGATATTCGGAAGCGACCACCCTGAGAACGGCCTTATGGATAATTGGTCGGTTGCCGAGTCCTGGGGCATTTGGGGACTAGGCACGGACGCCGCTCTGTCGCTCCGCATCGACCCGTCGGCCGGACCCGGTCCCTTGCGTATGCGCGTGCGGGGCGTCGCATATGTGAATGCCCGCCTACCGCGAGAGGCGATTACAGTCTATGCCAATGGCCATCCGATCGGCGACTGGACGTTCGATCTCGCGCAAACCGAGATCGATCGCACCGTCTGTGTTCCGGCCGCGGCGATCTACCCGGATCGGCAGATCGAGCTCCGCTTTCACAATCCTCAGCCCAGGTCGCCCGCTGCGCTCGGGCTGGCAAACGATCAGCGGGAGCTTTCGATCGGCCTCAAATCCGTTGAGCTGCTGCCGCCCGAGGGCGCTTGCCGGTAGTTCCTCAATGCTTCTGATAGACGTCGGTCACGGTGTAGGTCAGCTCCTTGCGGCCATGCTTGCCGAGGTAGTGCGAAGCGAGATTCGGGCGCTCGGTGATCGGCTGCAGCATCTCGTAGACGCGCTCGTAAGCGGTGTGGACGATCCGCCATTTACCGTCTTTCTGCTTCTGATATTTGTCACGATAGAGCGCGGAGCCGATCGTGGTGACGCCGCGGCGGAAGTCCATCGCCGTGTCGGTCAGGTACCAGGTGCCGACCGCTTCGGTCTCAGACAAGATATCGATCTCGGGATGATGGCCGGTATGCTCGCCCACGAACTCCGCGTTGAAGGAGTTCGCGACCATCTCGAGATATTCCTCGCGGCCCTTGAACTCGATGTCATAGCTTCCGCCGACCAGCTTCGCCGTGATGTTCTCGTCGAGCAAGTCGCGCAGCTCGGCGATGTTGGCGGTGTCGATGCAGCGGAAATAGGCGTGCTTCACGCGCTTGATCGCCTCGATGTCCTTCAGGATCTGCACATCGCGCGCAAGCTTTTCGATATCGACGGTCATGACTTCCTCCTCCTTCTGTATCCTCAAAGACGATCGACGAATGATTTGGCCTTCCGCGCAGCCTCGGCCGCGGCCTTGGCGTCGCCGGAAAGCGCATGGACGTTGGTGGGTCCATAATAGGCTTTCATCGAAGTGAATTTGCCGTCCTCACCGACCGTCCAGACATCGAGCGTCTCCATACGGAAAGGCGGATCGGCTTTCTCGACGGTCGCGATCGCGGCGCAAGCGACCGCACGCTCGGCGACACGTACATTCCCCTCGGGCTCGAAACGGAATCCGCCACCCACATGAGCGAAGCCGGCTTCGAAGAATTTGCGGATCGCCGCTATGCCCCGGTTGGGCGTGCTGCCAACCGGATCCTCGACGACCGCGTCCTCGGCGAAGAGCGCCACGATGCCTTCGACGTCCGCGTTCTCAAAGCACGAGAAATATTTGAGAGCGGCGGCGCGCATCTTTTCCGGATCGGGCATTCGTAACCTCCCTACCGCATGTACTTCTCCGCGAACGCTTCCATGTCGCGGAGCTTTTCATCCAAGGGCGTGCGGCCGGCGCGGAAGGTCTCGTCGAGCCAGGCCATCTTGTGGATGGCGGTGGCGCCGAGATCCTCGGCGCGTTTCAGCGCATCGGCGCCGTAATCATAGAGATTCACATGGAACTCGAAAGGCGCGCCCTCGCGCCCGATCTCCCGCCTGGCCTGCTTCAACGCCGCCGAAATCTCGGTCAGCTCCTCCAGCGTGTGCTGAGAGCCGATCCAGCCATCCTGTCGCGCCGCGCGGCGATAGGCGGCCGGGCTCTTGCCGCCGATGAAGATGGGCATCGGCTTGGTGACGCCCGGCGACATCTGCAGCCGCGGAAAGTCGAAAAATTTCCCGTGATACTCGACCATCTCCCCCGACATCAGCTTCGGCAGCAGATCGAGCATCTCGTCGGCGCGCTTGCCGCGATCCTTGAAGCTGCGATCGACAAGCCCGAACTCCGCCTCCTGCCAGCCGACGCCGGCGCCGAGGATTACGCGATTGTCAGAGAGCCGCGCCACGGTCGCCAGCGACTTGGCGACCGAGAAGGGGTCGCGCATCGGCAGGATATAGACCGTGGTCATGAATTTGAGTGTCTTCACGATCTGCGAGAGCGCGCCGATCTCGACCCACGGATCGACGAAATGCGTGTGCGGATACCAGGGGACCACCTGGTCCGTGTGATAGTCGTAAGGCTGATACTGGGATTCGAACGTGACCAGGTGATCGGCGAGCGCGACGCCCTCGAAGCCGAGTTCCTCGGCCTTCCGGCAAAGCGCGGGAAGCTGCTCCATGTCCGTCAGCGCGATCACCTGCCAGAATTTCATCCTCCCAATTCCTTCTTTCTGATGTCCGCCTTCAGCTCGTGCAGCGGCACGGCGACGATCGGCTTGGCTTTGGGACGTCCAGGTTCGATCGCGGGCAGCGGATCGCATTGGTCGAACGAGGCGAGGCAGCGCTGCGCGAGCTCTTGATATTGCCGCGTGCCGTTGGCCTTCCAGGCCATCTCCTTATCGTCGAGCTCGCGCATGATCTTGGCCGGGACGCCCGCAACCAGCGTGCGCGGCGGCACGATCATGCCGGCGCGCACGAAGCTCATCGCGCCAACGAAGCTGCCTTCGCCGACGGCTGCGCCGTCCATCACGACCGCATTCATGCCGATCAGCGCCTTGCGGCCGACGACGCAGCCATGCAGGATCGCGCCATGGCCGACATGCCCGTCCTCCTCGATCCGGGCATCCTGGCCGGGAAAGCTGTGCATCACGCAATTGTCTTGCAGGTTGGAGCCGCGCTCCATCACGATTCGTCCGAAATCGCCGCGCAGCGACGCGCCCGGCCCGACATAGCAGCCGGGCCCGACATGCACGTCGCCGATCAACACCGCCGTCGGATGCACGAAGGCGGTTGGATCGACGACCGGCGTCAGACCTTCATAACGGTAGCACGTCACGGCGTCATGTACTCGCCGCCATTGACGTTCAGCAGCGCGCCGGTGACGACGCTCGCATAGTCGGACAAGAAATAGGCGACCGAGCGGGCGCACTCCTCGTCCGGCGGCATGCGGCCGATCGGAATACCGGCGACGACGCCATCGACGATCTGCTGCAAGCTGGCGCCCTGTTGCTCCGCGAAACCCTTGAGCGCATTCTCGACCGGCGCACCCCACATCCAGCCCATCAGCGTGGAGTTCACGCGAATGTTGTACTTGCCGAGCTCGAAGGCGAGCTGGCGCGTGGCCATCTCGAGCGCCGCCTTGGGGATCGCATAGGCGCCCTCGCCCGGGCGCGGCTTGCGCGTCTCCATCGTGCTGACATTGACGATCGAGCCGCCGCCCACCTTCTTCATGTGCGGAACGACGGCCTGCGCAAGACGCAACGCGCCGAAGCAGGTGACGTCCATCGCCCGGGCCCAGACGGAAAGGTCAGCCTCCTCGAAGGGCGCCGGCGCATATTGGTAGGCGCTGTTCACCAGCCCGTCGACCCGGCCGAATTTCTCCGCTGCCGCATTCACCAGCTTCTGGCACTGCTCGACATTGGACACGTCACAGGGCGAAGCCACAACCTGGGCGCCCTTGCCTGCAACTTCAGCGCGCAGCTTTTCCAGAAAATCCGTCGAACGGCAGCCGATCGCGATCTTGGCGCCCTCGTCCGCGCAGAGCAGCGCGAGCTTTCGCCCCAGGCCGGGGCCGACACCCGAGATCACGACCACCTTATCCTTGAGAATCATCTCTATCCTTCCCTGAAATGAAATGCCGTTACTGAATGATCGCCGGATGCGGCACGCGCGGGTCGCCGAGGAACGGCCGGTGCGAGGGGGGCTCTTTGCCGCCGACATCTTTGATTCCATAGCGCTTGGCGATCTCGGCGCCGATCACCGTCTGGCCCGACAACGACATCAGCTCCGGATCGTCGTGGAGCGCCGCGATGATGCGGCCGGTGAATTCCGGCGTCTCGGCCTGCTTCACAATCTCGGCATATTGCTCGGGCCGCTCCTCGACCGCGCGCTGCGTGCGCTCGGTCAGCAGGATGCCCATCCAGATCGAGATCGTGGCGACGTTGTAGGATTTGAAATCGACCGCCATGTCGGCGGCGAATTTGTCGACGCCCGCCTTCTGGGCGCCATAGGCCGGCCCGTGCATGTAGCAGACCGAGCCGAAGGAGGAGGTGAAGACGATCAGCCCCTTCTTCTGCCGAACCATCATCGGCGCCGCGTAGTAACTGGCCACATATTGAGAACGCAGCCCCACTTCCAGGATGTTGCCGAGGTCGAGCGACTTCTCCCAGAAGCCGCCCGGCTTGATCAGATCGTCATGAATGAGGGCGACATTGTTGACGAGTACGTCCAGCCGCCCGGATTCGCGCTCGACCTGCTGGAACAGCGCCTTGATCTGCGCGTCGTCGGCATGGTCGCACCGCACCGCGACGGCTTCGCCGCCGGCGTCCTTGATGGCAGCGACCGTTTCATGAATCGTGCCCGGCAGCGTTGCCGTTCCGGCTTTCTCGGTCCGGCCAGTCGCGTAGACCTTATAGCCCGCCGCGCCCAGCGCCACGGCGATGCCGCGCCCCGCCCCCCGGCTCGCGCCGGTCACGACCGCGACGCGTTTCTGCTCGGCCATCTCTCCCCCCATATGCTTGAATGCTGGCCCGTTGATAGCACGGGAACCGCGATCCGCCAGAATCAGCCCTGACGGAGCGCCCGCTTGAGGATCTTTCCATTGGCATTGCGGGGGAGCGGAGCGTCGACGAAGGTAATGAAGTCCGGCACCTTGTAGTCGGACAGCCGCTCGCGACAGAAGGCCTTCACGTCGTCGGCCGCGAGCGGCCGCTTGGAAAGCACGAAGGCATGGACCTTCTCGCCCAGCACCGGGTCGGGCTCCGCCACCACGGCAGCCTCGCCAATATCGGGATGATGGGCCAGCACGTCCTCGACCTCGGCGGAATAGATCTTGTAGCCGCCGCGGTTGATCATGTCCTTCTTGCGGTCGAGGATCCGGACATAGCCATCCTCCGTCATGCTGCCGATATCGCCGGAATGCCAATAGCCGGCGGTGAACCCTGCTCGCGTCGCCTCCGGATTGTTCCAGTATCCTGGCGAAACGTGCCCGCCGCCGATCCAGATCTCGCCGCTCTCGCCGCGCGGCAGCTCGCGGCCATTGTCGTCGACCACGATCACGTCGGCGCAGGTGACGGGGCAACCGACGGTATCGATCCGTCGCATGCCCTCTCCAGGCGGCGTCAGCGTCGAAGGGGAGGTCGTTTCGGTCGAACCGTACGCGTTGACGAGCTGCAAGGCCGGTAGCTTCTCGGCCAACACCTTGACCGTCGCCATCGGCATCGGCGAGCCGCCATAGCCGCCCACCCGCCAGCCCTTGAGGTCGAACTTCTCGAACTCGGCCTGCAGCAGGCAAAGATTGTACATGGCGGGAACCATGAGCGTGTAGGTCATCCGCTCCCGGGCGGCGAGCGCGAGAAAGTCGGCCGCTTTGAAGATAGGCTGGAGAATGGTGGCGCCGCCGACGCGAACCATCGTGAGGAAGATCGCGACGAGCCCGGTAACATGGGTCGCCGGCACCGCCATCAGGGCGCGGTCGGTCTCCTCGAGCTTCCAGCGCTCCTGATAATGCATGGTCGAGATGACCAGCCCCATCTGAGTCAGGATCGCGCCCTTGGGCTTCCCTGTGGTGCCGGAGGTGTAGAGGATGACGGCCGGCGCCTCCTCGTCGATGTCGAGCGCGGGCGGCTTGCCGGAACGCTTCACCGCCGCGAACTCCGTCGCGCCGGAAACTGCGCCGCCGACCGAGATGCGATGGCGCAGGTCGGGCACCGCTGCGCGATCCGGGATGCGTTCGGCGAGCTCCGCCTCGAAGATCAGCGCCTTCGCCCCGCTATTGACGAGGTTGAACTCGATCTCGGGCTTCTGCTCGCGCGTGTTGAGCGGGACGACGACCAGCCCCGCGCGCATCGCGCCCATAAGTGCGAACGCGAACTCGGCGCGGTTGCCGAGCAGCAGCGCCATTCGGTCCCCGGGCGCGAGGCCGAGGTCCAACAGGCCGGAGGCCACCTCGTCGGTGATCCGATCGAGCTCTGCATAGGTGAAGCGCCGGTCGCCATCGACCAGCGCCTCCGCCTCGGGCTTGCGCTCGGCCGCCGACCGGAGGAGCTGGTCGACGCCCTTGGGGCGATCGGTGAAGCAGCGCACCACCCGATCGCCATAGTGACTTTCATATCGCGTCTGGAACGTCATGGCGTTCCAGACTTACCCCATCGCGGTGTCCACCACCACCGGGGAAACGGTAAAGAAGCCGTCCGGAGTCCGCTGGAATCCGCCGGCCGCCAACCCGCCGCCATCGACATGGACGGTCGTGCCCGTGACCCAGGAGGAAAGATCGGTCGCGAGGAACACGGCCGCCCCGGCATGGTCGGCCGGCGTGCCGTAGCGGCCGAGCGGTATCGGCAGCGCCGCCTTGTCCTTGTATTGCGGCCTGATGAGCTTATCGAGCGGCACCTGCTCGCTGTCGGTGGTCTCGGGAGCGATGGTGTTGACCCGGATCTTGTCGGCCGACAGCTCCAGCGCCATTCCCTTGGTGAAGCCGGTCACCCCATGCTTGAAGGCGGTGTAGGCGACGTTATAGGTGCAGCCGCGGAAGCCCTCGATCGAGGAGACGTTGATGATGCTGCCGCCTTGGCCGCTCTTGCGCATCAGCGGAATGGCAGCCTTCGTCATGATGAAGAGCTGGCGGAGATTGATATTGTAAAGGTCGTCGATGACCTTCTCGTCCATCGTCTCGATCGGCCCGTAATTATAAAGATGGTGCCCGACATTGTTCACGAGCACGTCGAGCCGGCCGAACTTCGAGCCGATCTGCTCGATCGCCGACTTGCACGCCTCGGTCTTCTGCACGTCGCCCTGGACGACGAGCGCGCCGGAGCCGAGATCGGCCTTGAGCTTCTCGCATTTGCCGGCGTCGATCTCCAACACCGCGATCTTGGCGCCGAGTTCCTTGAATGCGTCGACGATCCCCCGGCCGATCCCAGCGCCGCCGCCGGTAACGAGCGCGACCTTGCCCTCGAGCGTGATCTTCATCTGCCGAACCTCCTCCCGACAATTCCCATCCGATTGCAATCTTTCTATAAGCTACGAGGAAACGCGCGCGTTCGCTACACCAAGGCCGCTTCCCACATCATTTTTGGCCATCCGAGACAAGCAGCGACCGGATGTTCAGCGCGTCGGATCGCCATGCACCGCATGGTATGGCGTCAAATACCGCGAAGCCTTGCCGCCCAGCGATTTGATTCGCGCGATCTCGGCGCGGCCGATGCCGCGGATATGGACCTCGTCGGGGCCGTCGCCGAGTTGCATCACGCGGCCCCAGGTCCAGAGGGTTGCGAGCGGCGTGTCGGGGCTGAGCCCCGCCGAGCCGAAGGTCTGGATGGCGCGATTGAAGACATTCACATGCACCCGCGGCACGACGTATTTGATCATCGAGATGTCATTCATCGCGGCCTTGGAGCCGTGTTGATCGATTGCCCAGGCGGCCCGCAGCACGAGCAGCCGCGCCTGGTCGATCTCCATCCGGGAGAGGGCGATCCAATCTCGGACGGTGTCGCGCTCGGCCAAGGGCTTGCCGAAGGTGACGCGGCTCATCGCCCGATCGCCCATCAGCTCCAACGCCAACTCGCATTGGCCGAGCGAGCGCATGCAGTGATGAATGCGGCCGGGGCCGAGCCTGGCCTGGGCCAGCGCGAAGCCCTTGCCCTCCTCACCCAGCAGGTTCGAGACCGGCACGCGGACGTCCTTGAAGACGATCTCGCTGTGTCCTTCCGGGTCGATATGATTCATGACCGCGATGTTGCGGACGACGGTGACGCCCGGCGCATCCATCGGCACCAGGATCATCGAATGGCGCGCATGCTTGTCGCCGTCCGGATTGGTGATGCCCATCACGATCGCGACCTTGCAGTGCGGATGCTCGGCGCCGGTAATGAACCATTTGCGACCATTGATCACATATTCGTCGCCCCGCCGCTCGATCCGGGTCGCGATATTGTTGGCATCCGATGAGGCGACGTCCGGCTCGGTCATCGCGAAGCAGGAGCGGATCTCGCCGCGGAAAAGCGGCATCAGCCATCTCTCGCGCTGCTCAGGCGTCGCGGCGATGGTGAGCAGCTCCATGTTGCCGGTATCGGGCGGGCTGCAATTGAAGACTTCGGACGCCCAGAAGAGCCGGCCCATGATCTCGGCCAGCGGCGCATATTCGATGTTGCTGAGGCCCGTCCCCGGTACGCCTTCGGGCAGGTGCGGCAGGAACATGTTCCACAAGCCCTCCGCCTTGGCCTTCGGCTTCAGCCGCTGCATGATCTCGATCGGGAAACGCCCCTCGTGCACGGCCCGCTCCCAGGCGACGTTCTCCGGAATGACGTGATCGTCCATAAAGGACTGGAGCTTGGCGCGCAGCGCCTCGGTTTTCGGGGAGTAGGCGAAATCCATGCTGTCTGCTCCTGAAATTTTGCTAGCTTGCGGGCTAAAGCTCTTTGGGAGGACCCATCATGACCGGATCGACGCTAGACCTCGAAAGCTTGAACCGCCGGCTGCAGAAGCTGGAGGACATCGAGGCGATCCGCAAACTCAAGGCCCGATACCTCAATGCCTGCGACCAGCACGTCCCCGCGGAAGTACGCGCCTGCTTCGCCGACGGCAAGGTCCCGATCATCGTCGGCCATCTTGGCAGTTACGACACGGCGGACGGGTTCGTCGCGATGTACAAACAGGCCGCCTGCCATGATTACGTGCTCGAAGCCCATCACGGCGCCAATGGCGAGATCGACATCGTCGACGACACCCATGCCAAAGGCCTGTGGGGCCTCTCCTGGCGCTGCGTCAATTCGAAGGATAAGACGCTGACCTTCGTCAGCCTGCAGTATCACGACGAGTATGTGAAGGTGGACGGGAAGTGGAAAATCTCGGCGACGCGGAGCGACTTCAAGTCCGCTTTCCATGCGACCTACGAGGGCGAGGCCATGGCGGCGCTGGTCGCCGGCGTCACGGTCGCCGACCCGCCCTTGCGCAAGGGCTGAAACTGGTCGATCCTAGAAAAAACATTATCGATGAAATGTAATCGAAGGGGTAAGGAATGACGGATAAGCTTTTCCCGGATGGCGCTGTCCTGGTGGTGGGCGGCTCGGGTGGCATCGGCCGCTATGTGTGCCAGGAATTCGCCAGAGCCGGAACCGACGTGGCGCTGACCTATCGCGGCAACCAGAAGGCCGCCGAGGAGACTGCCGAGGCGATCCGCAAGCTGGGCCGCAAGGCATCGATCCACAAGGTCGATACGACCGCCGAGGGCCAGGTCGAAGCTGCCGTCGAAGCCGCTGCCAAGGAGCACGGCCGGCTGCACACGGTCGTTTACGGCGCCGCGCCGCTAACCGACCAGCTCTACATTTCCGAATACACCTGGGAGCGTTGGAAAACCGCGATCGACCAGGAAGTCCACGGTTTCTTCAAAGTCGTTCACGCCACCCTGCCCAAGCTCAAGGCCTGGGGCGGCGGCTCCTATGTGCATCTAGGCTCCGCCGGCCACAGCTGGTGGCCTGAGAAGGACGGGCTGTCGGTCATCCCCAAGGCCGCCAACGAGGCGGTCATCCGCGGTCTCGCCCGCGAGGAAGGCAAGCACAACATCCGCGCCAACACGGTGCTGGTCGGCGTGATCGAGGCCGGCATGTTCCTCGAGCTGACCAAGCAGGGCGTGTTCGACCAGAAGTGGGTTGACGAGACCCACAAGCTGATCGCCATCAAGCGCTGGGGCAAGCCAGAGGAAATCGGTCACGCGGCTGTGTTCCTGGCCTCCAACAAGGCCGCCTATGTGACCGGCCAGCTGATTTCGGTCTCCGGAGGCTTCGGCATCTAGTTCCGTGTCGGACGCCCTGCAAGACATGTTGGACAAGCACCAGCTCCACGAACTGGTGCTGACCTATTGCAGGGCATCGGATCGGCGCGATTTCGCGCTGATCCGCAGCCTCTATCACGACGACGCGATCGACGATCACGGCGCGATGTTCTCGGGCCCCGTCGACGAATTCGTTGCCTGGCTGCCCGGTGTCATGGCTGGGTTCGAAGCCACCCAGCATAGCGTCTCGAACGCGCTCTTCACGGTCGCGGGCGACAAGGCGAACGGCGAGATCTATGCCCTCGCCTATCATCGCACGCATCCGCCGGACGCACAGGAGATCGTGATCGGCGGACGCTATCTGGACCGCTACGAGCGGCGAGACGGCAAGTGGAAATTCATCCACCGGTCGCTCGCCCTCGACTGGGCCAATGTCCGTCCGGTCGACCCCGCCGCCTATCGGCAATTCGCGGCGGGCGCGGCACTGGGGCGACCGGATGCAGACGATCCGTCCTATAAGGAATTGCCGCTGTTTCGGCGCGGCTAGTGGATAAAATCTGAGGGAAGAGTCGGAAAGTGGATTCCCGGCGCTGCTCGG
>Ga0209062_1001874_pt1 | contig 31906 bp, 24 predicted proteins | sample Coa_R2_2_FD_187158 | JGI IMG/M metagenome (GOLD analysis project Ga0209062, IMG submission 187158) | Surface soil microbial communities from Centralia Pennsylvania, which are recovering from an underground coalmine fire - Coalmine... | ecosystem: Environmental > Terrestrial > Soil > Unclassified...
AATCTTCTCCAGGGAGGTTTTCGTTTCCACCGTCTTGTGACTCACTCCGGGCATCATTCGGATCCTTACGCTTATCTTATCTTACGCTTCTCTCCCACTTTGTGCGGTACGGTCGCAAAGGCAGAGCGCTGGAGGAGGACCTTAACAGCGCAACCTTGAATCAGATTCTTCTTTCAGCAGAACCCCGGCTTGCCAATGAATCGCTTCTTAGATCGTCAAGGCTCCTGGGCCAGGCGAATTCCGAGGTCTAGCCGGTTGCTAAAAAATGTGTAGAGGCGGGTTTATCCCGCCATCGACGCCGTGATCACATTGGAGTTCTGGCGACATCAAGTGGCCGCTACCGCCCATTTTCGAGGTTTTTCAGCAACCTAGAGTTCTTCCATTTGTTCTTTGTGGATTTCATCCAAGTGCAAGGTGGGCTCTCGCAATCAATTTGAGACAGTAACCCTGCGCCTTCAGATGGTCTTTAACTATAACTCCAATCTAACGGAACAGTGCATTTCAATTTACGAATTTGAGATGCTCTTTGTGCCAAGCGGAGCCAAAACCGGTGAGTCAACCCTCCCTTCTGAACAACCGTAATAGGCATCAGGGGAGACGTGCGAGTTTGCATGTCACAGACCGTCTGCCACAGTTTACCGGACTCTTCCCCAACGTCCGACGCCGATCAGCACGGTCGCTTACACTCTTGACGATTCCCCTGATCCCCCGTCAGTATAGAGGGAGTCCGTTATTAGGGCCTGTAGCTCAGTTGGGAGAGCACCTGGTTTGCAACCAGGGGGTCGGGAGTTCGAGCCTCCCCAGGTCCACCAATCAATTCAACAACTTACGGGTATCGTCCTTTTCGGAATTCTGAATTTGGTGCACATTCTGGTGCACGTCTCCCCTAACCTTGGTTGCCTCTCCACTGGCAAGCTGCGGTAGGGGTGTGGAGATGGCATCCAGAGCGGCGCGTTTGGCGGCCCGCCGGATAGGGCTGTAGTGTTTAAGCATGGCCCGGCTGACGTGACCGGCAATCGCCATGAGGGTTTGGTCGGACGATTGGGTTTCGGCAAGCTCGGTGATGGCTGTGTGCCTAAAGTCGTGGAACCGGGCAGCCGAAGAAGAGTGAGAGGGACATGACCGAAGCTTGGTGATGGCTGTGTGCCTGGGATCGTGAAACCGAAGCTTCAGCCCGGCGCGCTTGCAGGCGTTCCGCCACGCCGTCCGCCGCGGCTGCCCAACAGAGTCCCGGTGTTTCGTGTGTCGGGTGGACGCCGCCTTGCCTTGTGTCGCGGGTTTTCAGATGGTCGCACTGAATCGGCCAGCCCTGTTAAAACGGCTTGCATACCCTCTCTCGTGGGTCGAGACGGTGATATAATCCGCCGCAATGCTTGCTTCGGCAATTACTGGAGTGAGTGGTGATGTGTCGCATACGTATCCTCCAAGGCGCGCTAACGGTCCTGGCGGTTTGCACCTGTGGATTTGGAAGCTGGAATCCAGCCGTGCCGCAGGCTCAGAAACCTCTGCTTTCCGCTCAGCAAGTCTTCAAGCGCGTTTCCCCGTCTGTCATGGTGGTGGAATCGCTCAACGCGAGAGGCGCGGTCGTGGCGTTTGGCAGCGGCGTAGTGATTGCGCCCGGCTGTGTCATCACCAACCGGCACGTCATTGAGGATGGCGTGAGCTTCCGCGTGGTGCACAGCGCCAGGAAATGGCCTGCCCAGCTGATGAAGGTTGACCCTGACCATGACCTCGCCGAATTGTCGGTCGCCGGACTCGACGCGCCTGCCGTCACTGTTCTCGACTCGTCAAAACTGGAGGTGGGCGAAACGGTCTTTGCCATTGGCGCACCCGAAGGATTGGAACTGACGATTTCAGAGGGACTGATTTCTGGCCTGCGCGATTTCGATAAAGGCCGGGTGATTCAGACTTCCGCCGCCATCTCGCCTGGCTCAAGCGGCGGCGGACTGTTTGACACTCAAGGGCGGCTGGTGGGCATCACCACGTTTTACCTGAAAGAAGGCCAAAGCCTCAACTTCGCCCTACCCGCCGAATGGACCACCGCCCTCAACCGACAGGCCGCCAGCCCCTCGCCGGCCTGGACCAAAAGCAGCCCTGCTTTTCAGGCCCTGGTGTGGTTCGAGGTCGGTTACACAGCCGATGAAGCGGGCAGGCACGCCGAGGCCGTGACCGCCTATAAGGAAGCCCTTCGCCTCAAGCCGGATGAGGCGCTCGCATGGGTCAACCTGGGCGTTGCCTACGCCGGCCTCGGGCAACACGACAAGGCGGTCAACGCCGAGCAGGAAGCGATTCGCCTCAAGCCGGATGACGCGCTCGCATGGCTCAACCTGGGCTTCGCCTACGGCCACCTTGGGCAATACGACAAGATGGTCAGCGCCGAGCAGGAAGCGATTCGCCTGAAGCCGGATGAAGAGCTCGCATGGTTCGACCTGGGCGTTGCCTACGGCCACCTTAGGCAATACGACAACGAGGTCAGCGCCGAGCAGGAAGCGATTCGCCTGAAACCGGACGACGCGGATGCGTGGACCGGCCTGGGCTTCGCCTACGACCACCTTGGGCAGTACGACAAGGCGGTCAACGCCGAGCAGGAAGCCCTTCGCCTCAAGCCGGATGAGGCGCTCGCATGGCGCAACCTGGGCGTTGCCTACGCCGGTCTCGGGCAACACGACAAGGCAGTCCGCGCCGAGCAGGAAGCGATTCGCCTCAAGCCGGATGACGCGGCTGCGTGGTTCGACCTGGGCTTCGCCTACGACCTCCTTGGGCAACACGACAAGGCAGTCCGCGCCGAGCAGGAAGCGATTCGCCTCAAGCCGGATGACGAGGCTGCGTGGTTCGACCTGGGCTTGGCCTACCACGCCTTGGGCCAGCAGTCAGAGGTCATCAAGGTTTACGAGAAACTGAAGACTCTCGACCCCAAGCTGGCGGACGAATTTTTCAAGCTCGCGGTACTGCCTTGAGGTGGCCCCTCGGCACCCATGAAAGGATCGAGTCTTGGTGTGTTTGGAGGCTACATGGCGGACCAGTCCGGCGGCGCACCGGAATTGTTCAGCCTAACATGCTTGGTCAGCCATGACAGCATGTGAGTGTGGTTTGAATTCGCTTGGAACAAGGTTCTCGACCGTGGGAACGCCCAGCTCAGAGCGGGCGTCGGCAACCAGGGGGTCGGGAGTTCCTACGGTCACAGCAATAACCTCCTCGACCGTCGAACCGGTGAGTGCGCCATTGTTAAACATCTGATAGGAACGCTTCATCACCAAGCAGCCGAGTGACGGAGCCAGCCACTTGTCCTCCTTGACTGACATTGGGCCAAATGTGTGCTGCTCATGATCAAGCACCACTGAGTAGCCGAGCATCGTGGTTTGGGCCGTCGCGTTTGTCGCGGAACAGGTCGGGGTAGCCGAGAGCATCTGCATCTCAGAGCCTGCCAACTTGTAAGTGGTTATGGACTGGCTGACAGGGTCGACCGCAATCCGAAACCCTTTTGCCAAATCAACGACGGTCTTCATCCCATCCGGGTGGTTGTCCACCGTCAGGCGCATCCGAACCCGCGAGCCGTCAACGCGGTTTGCGAGAACGGAAGTTTCCGTCCGCCGAAGCTTACCCATCGCATCATAGTACTTGGTGAGGATGGTCGCGGAGCAGGCCACTCGCTTTCCCGCCACTTGGGCACGCGTTGGCCGAGTAAGGACAGTATAAAGATGCTACACCCAGTAGCATTACAGCCATTGATATGTGCCGCTTCCACATAACTTCACCCTCCCTTGCTCTACTGAGGCCTGGCGCAAGTGAAACAGCCAGGATATGCACCGCACATGCTCGTGCAGTAGGTTATCCATCCGCTTCCTCCACCACATTGAGGATCGAGACAATAGTCTGATTCGCAGTAATCCCCTCCGCAGAGACTATAATCAACCTGGCAGTAACGCTGAGCCAGGTTTCCATAGTTTTCCTAACCTCCAAAGCTGCATTGTGCCCTGAGTCGGATTGCAACGCTCAGCACGAGCAACAACAACCCAACGATGGTTGCCAACATGTTGCGGGAAGGCATGACTGAACCTCCGAAGGCAACGAATCTATGCCGAATTTATCAACCCCCCGCGATGTCAAGAGGGATCGTTGGTGGCTGCCATCAATGGTTTTTCTTAGGGGTGGATCTGTAATCGCGCGAAGAATCCTCAATCAGGAGCTAGCCAATCAGCCATGTCTCCTGCTTACGCGAGCCCCATTCGGGTGTAGTCTTCGGGAGTGAGTCCAAGCGTATAGTCAAGCTCATGAAGGGGCTTGCCGAGCCCGTACACGGTCCATGTCAAATTGCGCACGATGATCTGAGGCACGCATACTTCATACCATGTGGTGTCGAAGATCTCCGTAGCCGGGCTCGCTCCGAAGGCCAATACCTGTAAGTCGATTTCAGAGGACGGCAACTGGAAACGAGTGTCTGTGACCCGCCTTTGCTTATCTCCCACGAGTTCCACATCAACCATCGCTTCTGCGCTTCCAGAACTGGCGAGGCGAGCAACGAATTCCTCGGGGCTGGCATACTGGTCAATCTTTGAGATCCAGACGGCGATTTCGCGTTCGCCGAACTTCTCCGCAAAGCTGCTGAAGATTGCGCTGCGCAAGCGCCTCCCGAGATTGTACAGGGCAAAACCAATGGTATTGGCCACGCCCGGCACTGCGAAATCCAGGGCGGCCAGGTTCTTCCCAAACTTTTTGAAGATAACCTGACACAGGACGGAGAGAGAGCCTGCGAGATTGGTCCAGAACAAGGGAAGGTGAAGATCAAAATCGTCTGAAATGCCCTTGATCTGGCGCACCACGCTTTCTTTGTGAGGGTCCTGGCCCTGACTCACCTCCGCGACAGTGCGCATGCAGATTTCCTTGACCCTCTCGTTAAAGCCGTGATTATCGATCCGTGCCTGCAGGGATAGAAATCTACTGCGCGTGAACTCGTATAACTCGGAGCGCAGGGATTCTCTGTTGAGAGTCAATTCGGGGGAAAGTGGAAGGTCAAGAATAAAGGAGTCGCGGAAGAGAGCGGGAATGAGGTCCGGAAAGTCAGCCTGGTTGCTCCGAATGGAGAGATACAACTTGTCAGACACAATGGTCGGCACCGGGCATGGCTCCACAACCAGCGGAATCACGCGCGGCTTCTTGCCCGAGATTTCTCTGTTCAGCGCAATGGTCAATTCTTTCTGAACCCATGGAGACGCCACCGATTTCTCGGTGAGGAGCGCCAGAAGAAAATCTGCGGATTCGATCCCGGCGCCGATCTCGCCCAGCAGGGAGTCTCCCGGCCTAAGCTCGACTCTGTCGAACCAGACGTCGACGGCTTGATCGCGCATGAATCTGAACAGCCGGGTTGCAAGAGCATTGTCCGCTGACGAGTGGGATAGAAACGCTTTCATGCGAGTTGGTTGAACTCCAGCCTTCCGGCGCAACAGGGGCCCAAATGATGACCATTATACATTCTGCACAGCCAGCATCAACCGCTCGGTGTTTCTCCAACCTCGGTCGCGCCTTTGAACTCCCACGGCGTTGACAGGGGCTAGCCATCGTCAGTAGTTTTTCGAACATTGCTTGCGATCGCTGGCGAAGAGTTCAAGAATTCGCGTCGAGTCACGGTTTGGCTCCATGGGGTGGAAGAGTTGACGGGGGCGCATTGACCTTGCCGCATCTCCCGGCCGGGGCTGCTGAGCCCCTCCCTCCTGCTGTCCATTGCCCTCGTTGCGTTATCTCCGGCATGCTTTCCACCACCCCTTCGCATCCACTACACTTTTCACTCCGTGAAATTTAGGAGGCGCTCTTAGGGTTCGTTCCGCAAAAAATAGATGCGTCAAAATTGCGCCTGCCTCCCTCCACAGGTTGCTCAATTCTTTGGCCTCTCCAAGGATCGGCTATTGATTTTAAAGCTCGATTAGGGTTCGCGGGAAAAATTTTTGTTGCTCCAATCCCTTCGATCATGGCTCGACAGCATCCACAGAAAAAGGCTTGCGATCGCCAATTGCAGTCTAATACCAGCGCTTGGGAATAAGCTTCAACGGCTCGTAGTGGAAGATTGGAAGACATCCCCATCGAGCGGTCAGCATAGCAGTTCGCAGTGAGACAAAGGAGACAAGCGCGACAAATGAGACAGTTTTCCTTGCAGAGCGATGGAGTCAGCCGATAACAGAATCGCCATGTTCGAAAATCGCGAGGTGTTGATCTAGCGCAAGAGGCTATACGTAGATGCGCATGAGGTTTGCCACTTCTAAGAGCCCACAAAACCGCAGACCCCGAACCAAGGAGTCTTGCGCCATACGTCACGACTGCGGCTCAGAAGCTATACCGCAGCGACATCTGGAGGACGCGCGGGTTCCACAGGTTTAGCGCGCCCAACCCGTTCAGAGGAACCAAGGATCCAAAGGCGCAATTTCCTGCAGGCCCGGGTGTACACCCCACGGGGCTACTCTGCACGACAGAATTGGGAAGATGCGGGAACGCGTATCGGCTCGAAAACACGTTGAAAATATCCAAACGGTATTGCAGCGTGTGTCGTTCCGTAACCTGAAAGTTCTTCATGAAGGAAATATCTCCCTCACGGACTGAGCTCCCTCGGAGCGAATCCCTCGACACGTTGCCAAAAGTCCCCGCTTCCGGTACGGCAAATGCAGCTGGATTGAACCATTGTAACACCGTCTGGGTGCCTGCCTTGGGATTACCGACCAGATTGGCTCGAATCCTGTTTCCGAAAATATTTCCTGTCTGATTGACGGGAGTTGAACGCGGACAACAGCCGATGGTGAAAGGCAGACCGCTCGCGAAGGTCACGACGCCGCTGGTTTGCCAACCACCCAGAATCCAATTAGCCCACCCTAGATCAATGTTCCTGCCTTTCCCAATCGGATCCTCGTAAAGATAGCTCAGAACAAACCGCTGGGGCTGATCGAACGCCGCCGGGCCATAATCGGCGGCAAGATCGTGGGCATTTTGGATGAAGTTCGCGATTTGGCCGCCGAACTGTGCGATTTCAGACCCAAGATCAAAAGTCCTCGACCAGGTGTAGTTGGCATCAAACTGAAAGCCTTGCGAAAAGCGCTTTTCAAGGCGAATCTGCAAGGCGTTGTAATTGGACCAGAGGATATTGGCGTTTGCATAGCTGCCCGAAGAAAGATTTGCAAAGGGAACGCGCGTATCAATCGGCTGAAAGTTGGGGTCGGCTAGGCATGTGGCGGAGGCGAGCGAACGGTCTTGGATGACGTTGCACGGATCGCCAGCAACCTTGGGAAGAAAGCCCTCGTTAAAGTGCCACTGGTACGGCAAGTTAAGCGAGTGTCCCCCCACATAGCCCACGTCCAACATTACTGTGGGAGAAAACTCGTATTGCGCGTCCAAGGTCCACTGCTGGTCATAAGGGTCTTTGTTGTTGGGCCATTCGGTCTGAATTCCAAACGCGTAGGGCGGAGGAATCGTGGTAGGTAAAAGCGTGACCGGCGGGAGCCACAAGGTGTTCAAAGCCAGAGGGGAGCTTTTCTCAAATCCCGTAGCTTCCGGATAGTTAGGATTCGGAAAAACCAGAGACAGGATGTTGCTGTCATAATTCGCTCCATCGTAGAAGCGCATGTAGATGCCATAAAACAGTCCATAACCGGCCCGCAAAACCAGCCGGTCGTTATGGGACAACGGCCGCCACGCCAAGCCGATGCGTGGCGAAAAATCGCGGAAGTGAGTGGGTACGAGCTCATTGGAAACACAGCATTGGTAATAGATGCTTGCTCTCGGCGCGCCCTGGAGTGGCGTTACATACGACTTGCTAGCCCAAATCACTCCTCCTCCCGGTGTCGCCAGGTTGAGCACGGAGCCATCATTTGTAATGCTGTGCAGCGCCTCCGGAATTTCGTAGCGCAGGCCTAGATTCACCGTCACGCGAGGCGTAATACGAAAATCATCCTGGGCGAAGAAATTCCAATCCGTGGACCGAACGTTGTAGATGTCACTCGCCAGTGGCAAGGCTGGAATGACCGAGAAGGGATATCCCAGCAGGAAATCGGCAAAGCCATTTCCACTTGTCGGACCAGGGCGCCCGGCGGCTTTGGGATCTGATGCGGTATAGGCGCCGGTGGCGTTGACCTGTCCATTCGCGGTAAATCCGTCGAGATCCTGAAGTTGGTAGCGCCGGATGTCGGCCCCGAAAGTTAACGTATGCTTGCCGTGGATAAGAGTGTAATTATCCGCGTATTCGAAGATGTTCTCTTTCTGGCTGTACCCGTTGTTATTGTTGCCTGGGGCTGAATACCCGTCGCCTAGGCTGAGGCCGGGGAGACCATAAAAAGCCGGCAGAGGGGTAGTATTTAAAAAGCCGAGTTGCTGGGAGAGGTTAGGGCCAAAGGCGGTGACCGATCCCTCATGGAAATTCTCGCGGTTATAACCGGCGCGAAAGTCATTGATCGAATTGGGTGTCAGGTTACGAATGTAGTCGAGGCCCACCATGCGCGTGCGAGAAAAAGATGTGCTGGAACTCGCGGGGAGGATGGAAGGGCTATAGGGCACGTCGCGCGAAACAATGACCGTTCCGGTGAGTCGATCCCGGCTGGTGAGTTGGTGATCCACCCGGCCATTCACGGTGTCCGTGGTGATGGTGCTCTTTACGACCTTGGAGAAGTTCAGGCACGGCAACTGGCAAGAAATGTTGGGCGTCGGAAAATAATTCAGCCACTTCTGGGCGATCGGGCTGATCATAGTGGAAGGGATCGTGTTGTTGGGAAATGGAACACGCCCGGCGGGATTATCCGTAGTGGCCGGAACGGAGCCTGTTGTCGCGGGATTATCGATTGGATAGGGCCAATCTGAAAAATCGCCGTTGCGCTCTTGGGTTGTAGGAAGCTGGGCAAATCCCGGTGAGACGCCGCCGGAAATCTGGCGTCCCCCTTCGTAGCCCACAAACCAGAACGTGCGGTCGCGCCCATTGTAGATTCGAGGGAACACCATCGGCCCGCCCAGCGTGAAACCGAATTGATTTTGGTTGAAAGGGCTTACCACCGGGGTATGGCTTCCGTTCCGGGCGTTCAGGGCGGCAATGATGGCGTTGTCGGGTTGCAGAGCTGAGTTCCTCCAATAGTCATAGGCTGTGCCGTGGAGCTGATTCGTTCCCGATTTGAGGGCCACGTTCACCTGCGCCGATCCGGCGCCGTACGCTGCGGAATAGAGTCCGTTTTGAAGCTTGAATTCCTGAATCGAGTCCGCCGAAATTAAACTGATGGACTTGGCAAAGAACTGATCGCTGTCCGTGATGCCATCAACGAGATAACTGATCGAAGCCGGGCGTGCGCCATCGATGCTGGACATGGACCAACTGGGATTGAGGCCGTGTGGGTCAAAGATACTCGCTTGAATGCCTCCGGAAGGCTGGGTTACTCCGGCATTGATCGCGATCAGCGTCGTGTAATCTCGACCATTCAACGGTAAGGCAGCAATCGTCCGCGAGTTAACCACCGATCCGATGGCAGCGTTGTCCGTCTGGAGCATGGGCGCCTGAGCGCTGATGGTCACTCGCTGTGTCTCGGAACCGACTTGCAGCGTGAAATCCTGCCGCAAAGTCTGACCCACGTGAAGAATCAATCCTCCCGTGGTCGCCGTGATAAATCCGCTCTTTTCGACCGTCACAACATACGTGCCTGGAATCTCATTCACAAAAACATAGTCGCCAACATTGCTGGTGGTGAATGTCCGACTGATGCCGGTCTGAGTGTTGCGTAGCGTCACCTTCGCTCCGGGGATTGCGCCTCCGGAAGAATCCTGAATATGTCCCAGCACGGTACCCGTCGCGCCGAATTGGCTCTGCGATTTTATCGGGAGGCTTGCGAGCAGAACAAAACTAAAGCAAGCCACCACAAACGTGATGCCCTTGAATAAGAGTCTCATAGGTCCCTCCGTGCCCACAGCCAGTAATGATTGATGTTCTATCAAATAGAATAATGTTTTAGGCCAACACATTCTTGGATCATTGCTTTCGATTTGTCAAGCCCAAATCAGGCTAGTTGCGTCAAACTAAAAAGAATCATGGAGCGTTCTGACAGATAGAACACACTTCAAATTTCTCTGTACATCCTGACCCGAGGCTGCTAGACTGAGCGCTCTGAGAGGGCGAGAGGAAGATGCCAGCCAATAATTACATCGCCGTGATCCAACGGACCATGCTGGTGCTCGAAGCGTTTCGCGGGCAACGCAACCTGCGTCTGGCCGACCTTGCAGCACGGACGCGGATGGTGAAGAGTTCCGTATTTCGCATTCTTTTCACGCTGGAGCGTTTGGGTTATGTGGAGAAGGGCGCGGACGGGCGGTATTCCATCTCGAGCCGGCTGGCCCGGCTGTCGGGTCCGTTGCGGCCTGAATCCGATCTGGCCGCCCAGGCAGGGCCCTTCATGGCGGGACTACTGCATCGCTTCCAGGAAACAGTGAATCTGGGCGTGTTGGATGGCGACGAGGTTTTATATCTTCGCGTAATGGAAAGCCCGCAGGTTTTTCGCCTGGCCGCGCATGCGGGCATGCGCAGCCCGGTACATTCAACAGCGCTCGGCAAGTGCCTGGTCTCCTGCCTGCCGCGGGCGCAAGTGGAGTCTATCCTCAAGCGGCGGCCCATACAGGCTTTTACGCCGCATACGATTCGGATGCGTTCAGCTTTCTTTCAGGAACTCCGTCGTGTGCGCGCGCAAGGGTATGCAGTGGATAACGAGGAAGACTCGCGCGGCATTCGTTGTCTGGCCGCGCCTATTCTGGACGGAGAGGGAAACGTGATTGCCGCCCTCAGCATCTCCGCGCCGGCAGTCCGGCTGCAGCCGGAAAAGGACCACGAAGTAGCCACGGCCCTGAAAGAGGCCTGCGCACAGATTTCAACTTTGCGCGGGTATGTGGCCAGGGCTTCCAGAGCAGCGCCCGCCTCATAAAAAGGTTCCTTTTGGGAGTCAGAAACCAGAGGTTTGATCCGCGATGGAATTGGCAATTCTTGGCGGCGTCCCGGTTCGCAAGGTTCCTTTCCCACCCTGGCCGGTTTACGGCGAAGACGAAGAGCGTTCGCTGCGGGAAGTGCTCAAGAGCAGTTCCTGGGGAGGCTATAACGGGAAGGTTGAGGAATTTGAGTCCGCTTTCGCGGAGTTGCACCAGGTTCGCCATGCGATCTCCTGTGCGAATGGAACCGTGGCGCTCGAGGCCGCGCTGCGCGCCTTGGGAGTTGGATGCGGGGATGAGGTTATTGTCCCGTCCTTTACCTTCATCGCGACGGCCACCTCAGTGCTGCTCTGTCATGCGGCTCCGGTGTTTGCAGATATTGATCCGGTAACGCTAAATCTTTCGCCCGCGGCTGTCGAGTCTGCCGTCACACCACGCACCAAAGCCATCATTGCAGTTCATTTTGGCGGGCAGCCGGCTGACGTGGACGCCCTGAGAATGATTGCGGACCGTCACAATCTGGCGCTGATTGAAGATGCCGCTCACGCGCACGGAGCAAGATGGCGGGGCGTGCCGGTGGGGAACTTTGGAAGCGCAGGAACCTTCAGCTTTCAGGCTTTCAAGCTGGTAACGTCAGGGGAAGGCGGCATCATGGTGACAAACAATTCAAATCTTGCTGCCCGGTTGTGGAGCTACTGCAATCAGGGGCGACGGAAGGACGGGGGCTGGTACGAACACTTCACGCTGGGCAGCAATTATCGGCTGACCGGTTTCCAGGCGGCGATTCTTTGCGCGCAACTGCGCAAGTTGCCCGAGCAGTCGGAGATTCGCAAAAGGAACGTTCAATATTTCCGGCAGCAGTTGCTCGCCATTCCCGGATTGAGCATGCCGGAGGATGATCCCCGCGCGGACCGTCAGCCGTATTACCTGATTACGTTACGCTATGACCCGGCGCAGTTTGGGGGAATTTCGCGTGATCTGTTTCTTCGCGCCCTCCAGGCGGAAGGCATCCCGGCGCAACGGACGTATCCGTACCCCTTGTACCATAATCCGGTTTTTAGACGCTCTCCCTGCCCGTGCAGGGAATGGAAAGCGCCGCAGGACTACACATCGCTGTTTCTCCCGGAAAGTGAAAAAGTCTGCCGCGACGGCATTTGGCTTGAACACAACCTCTTCCTGGGCACGCAGAAAGAGGTTGAGGATATTCTCGCCGCCTGCGAGAAGATACAGCGCCATGCTTCGGCTCTGGCAGGGCTCGCGAAGAGGGAAGAAGCGCGGCACTCTGGCACCCCCAATCGGGGTGACATTCAGTCTCACAACTGATTCATCGTTATGAAATATTTTGTCGAAGGGGTGGCGATTCTGTCCGCCGTGCTTGTTGCTCTGTGCGACCCAGGAAACCTGCCTGGAGCGGTTGCGCCCGTCGGCGAAACGACAGCGTGGGCTCCATGGAGTTTTCAAGAGGATTTTCAAAATGGAATTCCCGGTTGGATCAGCTATCCGCTCGCTCAGGACGAAGGTTATGACCCGTCGCTTTATACAACAACCTCTGGGGGGTCAAGCGTGCTGGTTCGGGACGTTATCGCCCGCGGTCAAAGAGTTTTGCGAGTGGGATTGTTGCGTTCGTTGAGGTTTCGCATGACGCCTTCCTCAACCCTTAAATTGACGTATGTTTTGGAGATGGGTGGACCGGCAACGCAAACGCAGGCGACGCTTGCCTCTGCCGCCGGGCGCAGATACATGACTTCGATTCCCACAAGTCAAGGTGCTCATGAGGTGATGCTGACGGGTAAACAGTTGGGTGTTCGCGAAGCAGGAGCAACGATAGAGGCGGTGGTTATCGAAGCGGACGTGGCCTCTCCGATTCTTAGCTCGCACAACCGGCTCACCCTGCGCCGTTTCGAGGTGAAAGCCGAACGGCCGAAGACCCTGCCATTGAAAGCTCCTTCGCTTCAGATTTCGCGGGTCAGCGGTATCGCCGTCGCCCAAGGAGTTTTTTCGCGACAAATCCCCGTGGAGTTAGTTGGGGATGAAGGCGGAACCGTCTCGATTGATGACGGTCGGGGCCGAAGGTCAGCAAGCCAGGTGATTGGTCCAGCCCAGGCTAGCCAGTTCAAACCTACCCCTGTCGGCATCACCGTGAATTCCTCACCGCAGCCGGGGCTTTGGTCCGCGCGCGTCCGGAGTGGCGGAGGAGAATGCGATTTTCGCTTTTTGGTACTGGCCGGCATTCCGCCGCATCCCCGCATTCTTCTCACACGCAATCGCCTTGGGCAGCTGCGATCGCAGATCAACTCGAAAACGCTCCTGAAAATTGTGCATCAGCGGGCCGCGCAGCTTAGCGCAGGCTTAGCTTATAATTCCCGGGCGGGGGAAAACATTGCATTGCTCTCTCCGGTTTCCGTATTTCCCGGCCTTGTTCAGTACTTTCAGTTAATGGAGTCGTATAGCGACGCCATCGCCTTCAATGCTCTCGACTTTCAGCTGAGCGGCAACAGGAAAGCGTTGGAGACCGCGCGCAAGGCTCTGAATGTGGTTTCGCAGTGGTCCACTTGGACGCCGCCCTGGTTCGTTGCGCACGGACTCCATACTTATTATGAAGTTGGCGTGTTCACGCAAAGGGTTGCACTAGGGTACGACCTGATTGCGGATCAAATCAGTGCGGAAGAAAAGAGCCGCATTGCGGAAGCCTTCCTGAAAAACAGTATTAATCCCACGCTTGAGGATTATTTTTTTGATGACCGTCTGCCTACGGCATCGAGCAATCACATGGCGAACTCCGTGGGAGGAGCGATTGCGGCTTGTGTCGCGCTTTCCGGTGATATTCCGGACTGGAAAGGTCGCTTCGGTTCTGCGCTGGCAGAACTGATTGTGGCTTACGAGAATCTGCTCCGAGGGCTTTTCCCTGGAGACGGAAGCGAAGCCGAACCGGCAGGGTATGAGAACTTCGCCATGGAGGGGATGTCGTGGGGAGCTGCAGCGCTTCAGGCTCTTGGCATCCGCCCCAAAGGTCTGGAAAGGATGATGCGCGCCTTTTGGTGGTTGCGCTACGCTGAATTCAAGCCGGGATTGTACCTTGATACGGGCGATTTCGGAACGGAACTTTCAGCGCTCTCCGGCTATGCCTGGCCGGCTGAGAATGCTGGAGATCCTGCACTCAAGGACTTCTATGAGAGCGCCAAAAACAGCACGTTGATGGGCGTCATCCGCCTGAATCATACGGGCCGCACCTTGGAGGAGGCTCCCGGCCTGCTGGACCTTGCCTGTTGCACGCGCCCCAGGACTTTGGTTCCGGGGCCGTCATTGGCCCGCCTCTTTCCTTTACGGGGAAGCGCCGTGCTGCGCAGCGGCTGGAGCACTGACTCAACGGTTATCGCCATTCGCGTGGGGCCCTGGTTTAATCATGAGCATCATGACCAGGGAACTTTTCAAGTGGCGGCATTCGGGCAAAAACTGATCGCAGAAGCGGGATACGCGGATTACTACAAAGACCCCCGATATGCCAGTTACTTCACCCAGGCACCGGGGCACAATACAGTGGTTGTGGATGGTGACTCTTTCAGCCAAGAAGACTATGACGGTCGTTACTGGAGCGCTTTTGGAAGGCATGCGAAATTTAGCAGGCATGTCTTTTCAACCGGAATCGATTATCTCGCCGCTGATCTCGCTCCTGTCTATCGGGACGGTATCAAACCGAATCAATACTGGCGCAAATATCTCTTCATCAAGCCGGATATTTTTGTTGTGCAGGATCACCTGGAATTCTCTTCTCCCCATCGCTGCACGTTTTTACTGCATATCCCTCCCGGCACGCACGCCCATGTGGATCAGGCAGGCGCCACGATTCAGGCGCAGTCCGCATCAGCCTCTCTTACCGCCGGCGGCGCAAATCGTCATTGGGTGCTGCAGCGCGCGCCGATTCCCGAGAATGCCTATGAGAACCTGGACCGTGATCGAGTGCTGCCGCGGGAGACTTTGCGGCTGGATTCGCGTCCGACGATTTCTGCAAATTTTTCGGTCGCAATGCAGTTCCACAAGTCTTCAGAAACCACCGTGTCCTTTACTGCGTTTGAAATCGCTTCAGGTGACGGCTTTAAGACTCGCAATGGCGATAGAGTGGTTCTTCTGCGAACCAAGTTCGGGCTGCCGATCAGTGCGGATACTTCGTTGGGTGAAATAGATTCCAATGGGAGCCTTATCGCCCTCGTCAGGCGCACGGAAGGTCTCGATCTGCTGGCTGCCGAAGCAGGTTATCTCAGAGTGGCTCATCAACTGGTTTTTTCCGTCGAGCCTTCGACGGCAAGAGTGGATATGGCACTCTGGCGGGATACAAGCGGGATTGTAGGGCATTTCGACTGCCAGAGAGATGCAAAGCTCAAGTTACGCGTCGGGCAGCGTCCCACCTTGGTGGCGCTGGACCATCAGAAGATTCCGCTCTTTTTCTCTGACGGAGTCGTCTCCATTTCTCACATTCCTGAAGGAGATCACTTTGTCGAAATCAAGTATTGATCCAGCGTTTGAAGAAGTGCTTTCCTGGGATGTGTTCGATGCGAATGTGCGGGTGGGACATTCGGGTGTTCACGGAGAGTTGGCGTTGGAAGCGCCGAGCCTGATCAATGAGCTGGATCGTTTTGGGATCCGGCAAGCGCTGGTTTCGCATTTTGCAGCCGAAGAATACGATGCGGAAGAAGGCAACAAGGCGCTGGCGCAAGATGCGGACAAATTTGCCGGGCGCTTGACGCCGGCCTGGGCTGCGTTGCCGGATTCAGATTCCATTCGTACGCTCGCGGCGCGCCAGCCCGCTGCGGTTCGATTGTTCTTTGGAGCGCTCAAGCACAATTTCTCCAGCGCGCCTTGGTGCGCGGGAGAGCTTTTCGAATATCTCCAGGCTAATGCAATTCTCACGCTCATCGCTCGAGAAGGTATTGAGTGGAATTCGCTTGCCTCAATACTTGAAAACTTCCCGCGACTGCCGATACTCCTTTTGGAGATTGGTTACCGCGCCGACCGTTATCTTTTTCCATTGCTTCAACGTCATCCGAACCTGCACTTCGACAGCTCAACCTATGTGGCTCACCGGCAGATCGAAGCCTTTGTCGAGCGGTTTGGGCCTGATCGACTGGTTTTTGGCAGCCGGCTGCCGCTCTATACACCCGGCGCTGCACTGGCCGTGCTGGCGACGGCGCGCGTTCCGGATGCGGCACGTCTTTTGATCGCCGGCGGGAATTTACGCCGTCTTGTTCGAGCTGAGGCCGGTCGTGAGTGATGAGCGTTATCGCGAATCGCTGCCTGCCGAGTGTTGCAATGAGATCCCCCGTTCCAATCTATGATTGCCATGGCCATGTAGGAGTTCACCCGGATTTCCCTGCCTACAAGCACACGCCAACAGAGATGATCAGGGTGATGGATCTTCTGAATATCGAAGTGCTGGCGATTACGTCCACCCGGGCTTGCTGTAACGACTGCCCGCGGGGCAATGCTGAAGTGGCGGAAGCGCTCAAGCAATATCCCCAACGCTTTCGTGGGTACATCACGGTAAATCCCAATCCGCCGGGCGAGGCCCTTCATGAATTGGAGCGCTGGACCGACTTTCATACTCCGCCCCTTATCAAGCTTCATCCAGACCTGCACAAATATCCCGTGACCGGCCCTCATTACCGGCCGGTTTGGGACTATGCCAATCAGACTCGGGCGATCGTCCTGGTGCATACATGGGATTCGGATCCGAACTGTGGGCCGCTCAGGCTGGCTCCGATTGCTCAGGAGTTTACCCACGCCAGGATCCTTATTGGCCATGCAGGTGTGACCTGGCGCGGATATGAGCAGGCAATGCAGGTGGCAGAAGTTGCTCCCAACACTTTCCTGGATATTGCAGGATCGCAGAGCCATCGCACGGTGATTGAAGCAGCGGTTTCCCGTCTGGGTGCCGAGCGAGTGCTTTTCGGCTCCGATATGCCTTATCTGGAGGCTGCGGTTTCTCTGGGGCGGGTGCTTACAGCGCGCATCACCGATCAGGACAAAGAATTGATTTTGCGAACCAATTTTATGCGACTGCTGGAAGAAGACCCGTCTTCGTGAAGCGTTGCAAGGAGGAGGCATGAGGGATCGTGTTCGGCTAGGCATCATTGGTCTTGGGGTTATGGGAAGTCTTTACACGAAGATCTATTCCGCGCATCCGCTGGCCGAAGTCACAGCGGTTTGCTCGCTACAACAAGAACGGGTGGATGAGATTCGGTCACGCTACGGTGTACGCGATGGCTATGTGGATTATCGGAAGATGCTGGAACGTAACGACCTCGACGCCGTGGTGGTGGCGACCCCCGACCACCACCATTTTGCTCCGGTACGCGCCGCGCTCGAGTCCGGCAAACATGTCTTGGTGGAAAAGCCATTCACAACAAGTGTCCGCGAAGCCGATGAGTTGATTCGCCTTTCGCAACGGGTCGGGAAGTTCGTCCAGGTCTCCTTTAACCATCGCTGGCTTTCAGCCTATCAACAGGCGAAGCAGACCATTCAGTCCGGGCAAATTGGCGTGCCGCTGGCCGGTTACGCCCGCAAGAACGATACCATCTATGTGGCGACGGATTATATTTCCTGGGCAGGCGAAAGCACTCCCGCTTGGTTCCTTTCCTCACACGATATCGATCTGATGCGCTGGTGGCTGGACTCCGAGCCTGTCGAGGCTCGTGCCTTGGGGCGGAAGGAGGTGCTCGCGGCTCGCGGCATTTCCACCTACGATGTGATCCAGGCGCAAGTGAAATTTGCCTCGGGCGCATTCGTCACCTTTGAATCGGCCTGGGTTTATCCCAACACTTTTCCGTCAATTGTGGATTCCTTTATGGAAGTGATCGGCTCCGCTGGCCACCTGCATATGGACCGGAAGTGTGAATCCATCGAAGTCAGCACGACTGAAAAATTCTCCTATCCCAAAGGATTCCTGACCGCTGAAATCTTCGGTCGTCTGCGCGGCGCGTTTCCCTCCTGTCTGGAAGACTTCCTCTTCGCCATCTGTGATGGAACGCAGCCTCACGTAACCGCAGTCGATGGTCGTCAGGTTACCGCGGCGCTCGAAGCCATCCACCATTCGCTCGAGACCGGCGCTGTGGAAGCCGTCGCTCCGATGCCGGAGGAATTTGGAAAGCTTCATGCGAGCCGCTGATACGGCTGTCCTTGTCGCTTATTTCGTGACGATGGTGGTGGTGGGTCTTGTCTACTCGCGACGCATGAAGTCACTTGACAAATATTTTGCCGGGGACAAGCAGCTTTCCTGGTGGTTGGGAGGCGTTTCGTTTGTGATGGCGTACGTCAGCGCACTTTCCATTGTGGTTTATGCCGCGCTCGGATATCAGTATGGCTTGGTGGCGCTGACAATCTACTGGACGACGGTCCCGGGCACGTTGATCACCACGTGGCTACTGGCGCGGCGCTGGCGACGGGCAGGGATTATTACGCCAGTTGAATTCCTTGAGACTCGCTTCTCCTCTGCGGTCCGCCAGATTTTTGTTTGGTCGGGAATTCCGCTGAAAGTTATCGATGACAGCCTGAAAATCGTCGCCATCGGAATTTTCGTTTCCGCAGGAATGAAGATTTCGGCGGATGGCGCCATGCTGGCGGTGGGCCTGATTGCCCTCATTTATACCGTGATGGGCGGTCTCTGGGCGGTAGCGGTCACGGATTTTGTCCAGTTTGTCCTGGTGATGGCCGGAATCCTTTTGATGGTCCCGCTATCGCTGCACGCTGCCGGGGGTTGGAGCCATTTTGTGGCTGTAGCACCCCAGGGATTTCTTAAGCCGGTACATGAGCCTTACACCCGGAGTTATATTGGCGCTTTTCTGGTGTTGAGTGCGATGTCGCTGGCAGGGAACTGGTCATTGATTCAGAAGTTCTATTCCGCACGCAGCGACCACGAATGCCGCGGAGTGGGCTGGTTAGCTAGCTTGTTGTTCCTGATTATGCCTCCGCTCTGGATCTTTACCGGCATGTTCGCCCGCGCTTTTGTTTCGCCGCAAGGGATCGACCCGCAGCGGATTTACGCCCACGTCAGCGCAAGCCTGATGCCGCCGGGCATGCTGGGCCTTGTCGTGGCGGCGTTGTTCGCGGCGACGATGTCGGTGCTTTCTTCAGGCTATAATGTTTCGGCCGCCGTGTTGACGGTTGATGTTCACCAGCGGCTCATTCATCCAAAGGCCACGCAACGAGAATTGGTGGTCATGGGAAGAATTCTGACGTCTCTTGTCGCCTTGATTGCTTTGGCGATTGCGCTGATCATCAACCATTTTCATTGGACAATATTCAATGCCATGGTAGCAGCTTTCGGATTTTTTCTGCCGCCCACGGTTCTGCCTGTGGTGGCGGGGCTGCTGACGCCACGCCTCTCTGCGAGCGGGGCTATCGCCGCTTTTGTCACAGGCATCGCGGCCGGATTCGTGATGATGGCTTATAAACTGATCGCGAAGCCCGAAAACCTGGCGTCTTATCAGGCAGCAAGCATTATTATCCCGACGGTCGCTACATCGATTGCCTTGCTTCTGGGAGCTTATGTTTTTCCGGTGAAAGGTGAAGCTCGAGAGCGCTCCTCGCGGTTTTTTACGCAACTCAACCGCGCTGCACTCCCTTCTGCAACTGCTGAAAATCCGGCCTCAGTGGCAGGCGTGGTGATTTTCATAATGGGATTGGTCCTGATGATCGTGGGAGGGGGTTTTATAGCTGACCGCGCCAATACTCTCACTTTCGGTACAGGTTTTGTGCTGGGCTTGGTGGGTGTCGCGATGATGAAGCCCATGTGGTTTGAACCGATGTTGCGATGGCTGCAAAAAGCTCCAAAATAGTTGACTGCGGTGCAGGGCGCTCTCACGCGCTCCATCCTTGTTGACACGTCTGATGGATGTCCAGATACTGTAGAATTTCCGAGGAGCCTTTATGCAAGCCAGTGCAGGCAAGATTCGGCAGTTTCAGGCCGGAAACCTCAGCGTGCGAATTTATGAGACCCGTCGAGATATGGGCGAGGCGGCTGCAACGCTGGTGGCGGACCGCTTACGTACGCTCTCTGCGGAGCATGCGACCCTGCCGATCATCTTTGCTACCGGCGCTTCTCAACTCGAAACGTTGCATGCCTTAACGGCCATTCCGGATCTTCCCTGGAGTCGTGTCATCGGATTTCATCTAGATGAGTACATTGGAATTCCCGAGAGCCACCCGGCGTCATTTCGACGCTACCTGAGAGAGAATCTCAGCCGCCGCGTTCCCATCGGCCGCTTCTATTGGATTGATGGCTCTTCGAGCGACCCCGAAAGGGTCTCGAAAGAGTACGCAATGTTGCTGCATTCTCACCCTCCACTCTTAGGTCTTCTGGGCATTGGCGAAAACGGGCATTTGGCCTTTAATGATCCTGCCGAAGCAAATTTTGAGGACCCTTTTGATGTGCGCCCGGTTCAGCTCGATCTCGAATGCCGCAGGCAGCAGGTGGCCGAAGGCTGGTTTTCAAAGCTGGAAGATGTTCCTGAGCAAGCGATAACACTCACCATTCCAGCCATCATGCGAGTTCCGGAGCTGATCGTATCGGTTCCGGGAGAGCGGAAGGCAATCATCGCGCGGCGTACTCTTCGCGATCCCATTTCCGCTGCCTGCCCAGCCACGATCCTGCGTCGTCACCCCCACGCTACCCTCTTCCTGGACGCAGAATCGGCTGCTGCGCTGTAGACCCGGCATCGTTAAGATACCGCTTACCGCCATCCAGAACCGGGCGAGGCCAGACCCCTGCAGTGGATGCGGCAAAAGGGCTTCTGTTCTCAGCCTGGATTGCCAAATCACTGACGCAACTGTTAGATTTTAGAGAACGCGCCTGTAGCTCAGTTGGATAGAGCGGCAGACTTCGAATCTGTAGGTCGGGGGTTCGAATCCCTCCAGGCGCGCCATGATTCCAAATAACATAGCCTGAACGACGGACTTTTGGGCGCTGGCCTTTCGATTTCCCGCGGCACCTCTGGCGTACGCTGCGCACAACCAACGTCAATTGAGCGATGCTTCGTGGAAGTTCGTCGCCGCACGCGACCTATGGTGTGCTTCGTCAACGCCGCCAGCGTCGAGCGGATTATCTATGCCATCTTCAATGGCTACAACGAACAACACCAGTGGCGGAACCGCATCCTTCGCCTTTTTACACAAGCAGCTTGACATCACCAACTATTACAACCGGATGCGCTTGCACCGCGCGATCGGTTACGTCGCGCCGCTTGATCGGCGGGAAGGCCCGGGCCGAGCGGGATCGGAAGCTGGAGGAAGCCCGGCAGCAACGGCAGCTTCGGCGTCTGGAAGCTTCCCAGGAATTCTTGGCTGTAACCCCGGGCGATGAGGGGCGCAGCGCCGGCGTCAGGATTAGACTGAATCGGCCGGGTGAAACGGAAGTCGGCCAGGCTGGAGAGCCCCCGGGCGGAGGGATAATCCGGTGGGCTCCTCGTGTCGAGGAGGTCGGGAGCGCGCGATTCCGCTCCAGCGAAATCCACGCTCCCGTTCCCCATCCTGTTCCCTGGACCTCATCGAACGAGAGACCCTTATGCCTCGAAAACTCCCGCCGCGCAGCGGCAGAACTTTGTCGCTGCGAAAAATCGTCCGCATTCCATTTCCGGCTGAACCAGGACAGTTTTGAGCGCCATTGGCAGGCTGCCTGGGGTGCAACATGCCAATGCGTGCTGGGGGCTTCCGGATGAGTTCGCCTATGTCGAAACCCTCACTGAGCACAGCCTGCATCATCTCGTAATGGACGAAATTCAGAAGCTCGAGGGCGTTGAGCGGACAGAGACGTACATTGTGGTGGAATGAAGATTGTTGCAGGCCAGGGACGGTCGTTAGCCTGTAACTTCAGGGCTCACAAGTTCGTTGGAGCGCGCAAGGCAGGTCTGATTTCTTCCGGCGGCCTTGGCGCGGTAAAGGGCCGCATCTGCGGCGCGCAGCAAGGACTGAAAATCATCATGACGGCCACCTCCGCTTGAAGCAACGCCTAAACTCAGGGTGACAGTCAGATGATTCCCGGGAATTTCGATGGGCGTGTGGCTGATCTCCTGGCGAATCCGTTCCGCCTGCTGATGAGAGCTTGTCGCATCGATATCAGGCAAGACAATCACAAATTCCTCGCCACCATATCGCCCGATAGAATCATACGAGCGTACCGAGGCCAGCATTCTTTTGGCGACACACCGCAGGACCTCATCCCCCACCATATGACCCAGCGTATCATTGATGCGCTTGAAGTGATCGAGGTCCGCCATGACGACGGAGAGAGGGCTGCCTGTGCGGGCAGAGCGTGAGCATTCCCTCTGTAAAATGTCCAGGATTCCCGCGCGGTTCCAGACTCCGGTGAGGTGATCGTGCGTCGCCTGTTCCCGCAGAGCCTCCTGTGCTGCCAGCAACTGACTCTGTAGTTCCAGAATTCTTCTCCCCGTCCGCACGCGGGCATGCAACTCGGAGGCGTCGAAAGGTTTGGTGAGATAATCATCCGCGCCCGCCTCGAGGCCAATGACGATATCCTCTTTCTGACTCTTGGCGGTGAGCAGAATGGCATAAACATAGGATCGCTGGGCGTGGCGCTCTCGCAATCGGCGGACTAACTCGATGCCGTCCATGACCGGCATCATCCAGTCCAGGATAGCAAGTTGGGGAGCGTTTTCCTGTTCAAGCGCTTGCCAGGCCTCCCGCCCGTTGTGGGTGACCACCACCTCATATCCCCATTTGTTCAAGTGGGCGTGGAGAACGCGTCGGGAGACCGGGTCATCCTCGGCAATCAGAATACGCATCGATGTGAGTTCATCACGACTCATAGGTGCACGTGGTGAGAGACAGCGTCCGCCCCGGGTGCCTGCGGCGTTGCCGCAGCGTAAACTTGAGTGTGGGCGGCGCTCCCCTAGCGGGTGACGGCATCATGCCGCGACGGCACGAAGCGATGGATCATCTCCAGAAGTTCATTCCTCTGGATAGGCTTGGAGAGGTAGCCATCCATACCCGCCTCCAGGCATCGCTCCATGTCTCCCTTCATGGCGTGGGCTGTCAAAGCAATGATCGGCAGATGCCGCCCGGAGGATTTTTCCATTTCTCGAACGGCGGCAGTCACCTCGAACCCGCTCATGAGAGGCATCTGCACATCCATGAGTGCCAGGTCGAAGCCGGAAGGCCCGGCTTTTTCCAAAGCCGCAAGTGCCTGGTGACCGTTGCTCGCCACCTCCACGACATATCCTCGCTTTTGCAGCAGATAAAGGGCCAGCTTCTGGTTGGCCGGGTTATCTTCTGCCAGCAGAATGCGGATCGGGAGGCTCGGAGAGCCTGAGGCGGTTTGGTGATCCCCATTGCGGCCACCCGGCTCCGGCTCAAAATCTGCCGCTTCCTTCTGCTGAGCGATCCGAAAGGGAACAATGAAGTAGAAATTGCTTCCCTTGCCTTCTTCGCTTTCCACACCAATGACGCCGCCCATCATCTCAATGATCTTTCTCGTAATGGTCAGACCCAATCCGGTGCCTCCATATTTTCGCGTGGTCGAGCCATCCGCCTGTGCGAAGGCCTCAAAAATGGCCTGCTGCTTGCTGCGAGGGATACCAATCCCGGTATCAACGACTTCAACCTGAAGAGTTGCCTCCTCCCTGCTGAGGGATTCGGCCTTCACGCGAACTTCCACCGATCCCTGCTCGGTGAACTTAACGGCATTTCCCACCAGGTTGGTTAAAACCTGGCGTAAGCGACCGGAGTCACCCATCAATAATTCCGGCACATTGGAATCAACCTTAGAGGTGAGCGTGAGACCTTTCTGCTGGGCGCGAATGGAGAGTGGTTTGAGGGTCATCTCGATGAGGTGACGCAGGTCGAACGGCTCCGACTCGATCTCAAGTTTGCCGGCCTCGATTTTGGAGAAGTCGAGAATGTCATTGATGATGGTTAAGAGCGAATCAGCCGAGAGCTTGACCATCTCAAGGTATTCGCGCTGCTCGGGGGTGAGGTCGGTATCCAGCGCGAGTTCCGTCATGCCCAGAATGCCATTCATGGGCGTGCGGATTTCATGGCTCATATTGGCCAGGAACTCGCTCTTGGCCTTTGACGCTGCTTCCGCAGCCTCGCGGGCTTTCTGCGCCTCCTCTTCCGATTTTTTCCGCGCCGTAATATCGATGGCGATTCCAATCAGGCCTGTCACTTCGCCCTTGTCATCGCGGCTGGGTACAACCTGGCATTCATAGATCAAGCCGTTAACTTCCTGGAGCGCCACGAATGGCTCGCCGGAAATGGCGCGCTCGAAGCGGCGCGCGATTCCCGGAAAAAATCGGTCCAGAGTCCGGATTGAGCGGCCCACAACCTGCTCGGGCTTCATCTCCAGAGCTTCCAGTCCTTTGCCTTCACAGAACGTGAAAACTCCCTGCCGATCCAATGCAAAGAGAATGACCGGGACGTTGGTGACGACCGTGCGCAGCCGAAGCTCGCTCTGTTTCAGAGCCTCCTGAGCCTGAATGCGCTCCGTGATATCGCGCGCGAACCCCAGGATGCCAACCTGCTTTCCATCCTGGGTGATGGCTCGAGTGCTGACGTCCAGAATGATGCGAGACCCGTCCTTGGCGATGATTACCAGTTCATAGGTGCCTGAACTCTTTCCGTCGATGATTTGTTGGATCCACTGTCTGACGGCCTCGCGTTGGTCCGGCGGAGCCAGTTCGGCAATCGGCTTTTGAAAAAGCTCCCGCTGCGTGAAGCCAGTGATCAGTTCTCCCGCCTTGCTCCAGGTGATGAGCTTCCCTTCAAGGTCGTGGGTGTAAACGATGTCGCTGGAGTTGTCCAGCAGTTCGCGGTAGCGTTTTTCGTGCAGCGCTTCCCGACGAGCGGAGCGGCGCACGAATTCCGCGTATTCGTGCTCCTTGGACTTCATCGCCCAGATTTTCTGGATCAGCACCAGAATGACCGCCACGGTGAGCGCTGGCCACCAGCGGAAACCCAGAAAAGAAGCCCACCACGAATAGAGGAAAAACAGGGGGCCATGAAAGAAGTGAGACGTCATCATCAAGATCGTGATGATTTCGAGGCAGATGAACGGCCCCGAGTTCGGGAAATGTTTCATAGGATTTGCAATTCACCCAATGCCCTCAGGCTTCCCGTGATCCGCTGCCTGGGCATGGTAAAGACGGTCACCAACAATTCGCAGGCCTCAGCCTGGACGCGTCATTTCCAGTTCAGGCTTGACGATGTTTTCGTAGCAGTTTGGACAGATTCCGTGCGTGAACTCCGCCTCGGTGTTTTCCGCAATATAAGTCTCCACTTGCTGCCAATAGTTCCGGTCATTTCGGATTCGCTTACAATAAGAGCAGATGGGCAACAGGCCCTGAAGTCTCTTGACGCGGCTCAGGACTTTTTCCAATTCGGCAACCCGCTCCGCGAGGGCCATTTGCAACCCCACCACGCGTTCGCCGGTGTGAATTCGCGCCCGAAGCTCCTGATGATTGAAAGGCTTGGTGATGTAATCGTCCGCGTCAGCCCACAGACCTTCGATCACATCCTTTTTATCGCTGCGCGCTGTCAAGAGAATGATATAGACCGGTTTCAGCGAATTCTTTGCCCGGGTCTTACGGGTGACTTCAATGCCATCCATTCCCGGCATCATCCAGTCCAGAATGGCCAACGGCGGGGCATCCTCATTTTCAAGCGCCTTGCAGGCTGCCACGCCATCCTGAACGGCAGTCACTTCAAAACCCCAGGAGCGGCACAGGACCTCCAGCATCCGGCGGGAGACAGGATCGTTCTCGGCAATGAGAATTTTCATGGGACGTCATAACCCCTCCTGCGATTGCCCTCATCCTTTGCAATCTCTAATATTCATCGGCAGGTGAGGGCGTAGACTGGAGTGAAATTGTGGAGGCACAATCCTTGTTTTCGGGACGGCTTTTGTCTGAAGTTTTAAATTTGAAATCGGGCTTTGGCTGCAGCTCTGCCGCGTGGTTTCCGCCACGTTCTGTTCCTGCCTTGACGCAGCATGAGCTTTTGGAAAATTGCGCCTCAGGTTTCTGAAGAGATCCCTTGTGTGTGCTATAGTCCAAATCGGGTCGTCGCGTTTTTAACCGCGGCGGTGAGAAAGCCTGATGCATTCTCGAAGCGAACAAAAACTGGCCGGTTATGCCATGACCCTTGAACAGTCGCTTGGACGACGTCATCCAGAGCCCGCCCATTCTTATCGTGACGACTACGAACGAGACCGGGACCGCGTTATTCACTCTCGCGCTTTTCGGAGGCTTGAGAACAAGACGCAGGTTTTCACGAAACGTCATTCAGACCACTTTCGCACGCGGCTCACGCACACACTGGAAGTGGCGCAGATCAGCCGAACGGTGGCGCGAGCCTTGAGGCTCAATCAAAGCCTGGTGGAAGCTTTGGCTCTGGCGCATGATATTGGGCATCCGCCGTTTGGCCATGCCGGCGAAGAGGTCCTGAATCAACTCATGTCGCGCTACCGGGAGGGATTCAATCATAATCTTCACGCTCTGCGGATCGTCGAGCGGTTCGAACAGAAATACATCGACTTTCCGGGGCTGAATCTGACGTTTGAAGTGCGCGAAGGCATCGTGAAGCATTCGCGTGAATATCGTTCCGAAGAGCATCCTGAGCTTTCGGAATATCTTCTTGACCAACGGCCTCCGCTCGAAGCGCAACTCATCGATCTGGCGGACGAAATTGCCTATAACTGTGCGGATCTGGATGACGGTTACGAAGCCCGCCTGCTGGATCTGGACCTCATTCGAGCCTGCGTTCCGCTCTTCGACGAATTTTTTCGTCCAATCCAGCGCCAGCATCGCAGCGCTCTCGAGAAGCTCCAGTTTAACGAGGCTTTGCGCCGCCTGGTCAATGCGCTGGTGACGGATCTGATCGAAGCCACCCGCAGCCGGCTGCAGAAGCTCAAAATAAATTCAGTCGAGAAAGTGCGCAGGTGGGATTCCCGATTAGTCGGTTTGAGTTCAGATATGGCGGAGGAAAACAGAAGACTGAAGGAATTTCTTCAGGCGTATCTTTATGCCCATCCGGAGGTGGGCTCCGAACGGAAGAGAATCACCCGCCAACTCGCTCGCCTTTTTCGCCATTATATGTGCCATCCGCGTTCATTGCCGGCGGCGCATCTTGCCAAGTCTCGCGAAGAGCCTTTGGCGCGAGTCGTTTGCGATTACATCGCAGGCATGACGGACAATTTCTTTGAGCGGCAATATCAGAAGGTATTTGGAGAGTAAAAAGGGGAAAGAGTGGCGTCACCCGCGTCACAGGGGCGGTGTCCTGACTGCCCCACCTGTGGCTCACCCTCCGCGTGATTTGGCGATAAAAGCTTGTCCTGAGTGGAGCCGAAGGGACCTGCCATAACAGCGCATTTCTCAGCCTTTTCAAGCAGACTCTGACGCCCTCTTGCGGCGCACATGGGGCAGCTTGTGCAAGGTGTGCGTCGCTTGATAGGCGCACACATCCCAAACCCCGGGACGGATGCGCACCCCGGAGGATGTCGGGTCGGGATGATGACTTACAGGTGGGGGACTCGGCGGCTTTTGATCTGCTCGAGATGCTCTTTCAGACGGGCGATCACTTCGTCGTGTTTTCCCGCGGCGAGCTGTGCGCAAAGTTCGTTTAAAGCAAAATGAATGATGTCGTGGTGGTGGACTTCCTCCGGGGCCAGTTCTTCGCTGAATTCAAGCCAGATCTTGTGCAAGAGATCAATCTCTTTGGGCGTCAGGCGTGGCGCATGCGGTCCCAGGTAGGAAATGTGCTCGTCCCCGGTGGGTGTGTGAATTTCAACAATGAAAGGAGGCTTTGGGGGTGGAAGCCGTTCCCAGGCGGCACCCGCCAGGCGAGCCTCCTCAATAGCGCTCATCTTGGGGGAAAGCCCCAGGACGATGGTAGAAGATTGCAGGGCTTGAGCCGAGCGTAGAATGCCATCCCATACCTCCGTGGCCGCGACAACAGCCAGGTGGATTGTCTTTCCGTGCTTTTCCGCGATATTCAAGGCACGCGTAAAAAGCTCTTGCTCATGAACGGTGAAGAGCTGATCGGCGAGGAGATCATGTTCCCCGGAGCCGCCCCTCATCAGGACCCGGATGTGAAGCACCACGACGTCCTGGCGCGCCGGATTTACGCGCCGCAGCACGGAGGAAAGATGATAGAGCGTGTTATAGTCGCGGACGGGAACGAGGATGTTCCGGGGCCGCACGTTCAGGGCTTCAGGCCGGAGAGCTTCTGCAGCGACCAGATTAAACTGGTCAAGGCTCTCAGCGCTGTCACCCACTCGGCGCGAATACTTTTCGGAGACCGTGAAAATGGTGAAAAATGCCACTGTGAAGGCCACGCCCGAGATCGTGGCAATCTCTTTGGTGAAGAGATTAATAATGGCGGTGGCGAACAGTGTCGCGGTGATCAGAGCCAGACCCACCGGAAATTCAACTCGTTTCCAACGCACATTCAGCGGCACTTTGAATTGCCGGGGCAGAGGCTCAGTAAAGCGAAGCACCATGACCGCAAGGGCCTTCATGGCAAAGCTCCAGATCACGCCGAAGGCATATGCTTCGCCCAGCACAATCACGTTTCCACGGCTGAGCAGTATGGTGAAAATCTGGAGGCCCACGATCAGATTGATGATGCGGTATGAGGTTCCAAAGCGCGGGTGAGGACGGCGAAACCAATCGGCGAGAACACCGTCCTCGGAGACGCGGTTAAGAACGCCATTGGACCCGACGATGGCTGTGTTGACGGCGCCGGAAAGAATCATGATGCCGACCAACACCACGAATCCATGGAACAGCAGCCGGAACAAAAAAGGACCCTCAACATTCATGGCCAGCCCGGCAATCAAATTGTCCTTGTAGCTCAGGCGGGTTTGTTGATCGGGAATGATCATGAAGGCAAAGAAAGAGACCAGCGACGTGAAAAGCATGCTGTAAATGAAAACCACGAAGGCTGTCTTTTTCAGGTTGGGTAGTTTGGGATGCTCAATCTCCCGATAAACCTGCGCCAGTGTTTCGATTCCGCTCATGGCCAACACTGAATGGCCAAAGGCCACCAGAATGCCGACAACTCCAATCACTTCCGGAAGCCGGCTGGAGCGCAGCCAGCCCTCCGCTTTCGGTGCGAAATGCAGGTTTTGAGGAAGGGGTAACGGAGGCAGGTGTCCGCCTCGCACCCAGAGCGTATAGCAACACCAGCCGATCAGAATCACCACCATCACGGTGGTGAATTCCATAATGCGAACCGCCTTTCCGCTGGATTCTTCGATTCCCTTGATGTTTTGCCACCAGAAGTAAAGGGTGACAGCGATGGCGAAGGCCGCCGAGGTTGCGTTGGTGGGCAAGGTGTAATGGATATGAACGCGGTCCAGAATTTCGTTGAGGAAGCCTACCAGATATTGGCCTGCGGAGACTCCGCTGATCGGCCCGGTGAGGACGTAATCAAACATCAGGGCTGAGACAGAGAATTTGGCCAATGTTCCGCCCATGGCCTCTTTCACGACGCGATAGACGCCGCCGCGAACGAACATGCTGCAACTCTCGACATAAACCAGCAGCACGGCATAGGCGAAGAGCATGACCGCCAGGATGAACCAGGGGGCGGCCGGGCCGATGGCCTGCTCGGCAATGCCTCCGGCATAGAAGGCGGAGGAGGCCAGGTCGTTTAGCACAATCGCAGCGGCCTGCCAGAAGGAAATAAACGTCAGCATGGCCGTCGTGGCCAGCAGAACTCGCGGCAAAGGCGGCTTATCAGGTTTTCCTTGAGTGGTAAGTCCCATTTCAGCGCTTAAGATTCAGCCTGCTGAGTGTCTTGTCCCGCTTAATGATTTACAGTGCGGCCAGATCATCACTGCCCTCACCATCTCTTTGCCCTTCCCGAGAAGAGGGGAATTCCCCTCCTTGGTTAAGGAGGGGCAAGGGGTGGTGGTTGTAAAGAATTGGCTGGGACACGACATTAGAATTGGCACCTCTTGTCCTTCCGGACCGAAACGAAATTCTCTTTGATACGCATAAGGATTAATATCGGCGATCGGGGTTGCCTCAATAACGATGCAAAGAATTGCTTTAAGGGTTCGCAGGATTGTCGCACACGTTGAGCCTATAAATTCAAGGATTTTCTTATCATCATTATAAAAAAGAGAAAGGTTTGACAAGCCATTGCTAATAGTATTCCTTCGAGCCGCGTTTCGTAAACCAGATCAGATGGGAGGACGAGGGTCAAGGGAGTAAACCTGCCCTGTTGCATACGCCAATAGGTCATACGAGTGCGGCGGCAGGGAAATCGGATTGGGGTGGCAAATGCTCAAATTGCAGCGATGGGCTGCCTTTCAGTGACGAAATCGGTGTTCAGGCTGACCATTGGGTTTTACTGCGGCTGGTTAAACCACATGGCCCAGTAGGTTTTGAGCCAGTCCGGCTGGCTGGGCAGGCGGTAGACTTTGCCTGCTTTCATGACAAAGCACGTGTGCTGGAGCGCGGAGATATCGCGCAGCGGGTTGCCGGGTACGCCGATAATATCAGCAGCATAGCCGGGAGCGAGTTGGCCCAGATCGTTGGCCGCACCTAACAACCGCGCTGCTTCGAGTGTCCCGGCTTGGATCGCGCGCAAGGGAGTCAGTCCATAGCGCACCATCAAAATGTATTCTTCGGCTTGCGTGCCGTGTGGGAACGGACCCACGTCCGAGCCTGCCGCGAAAGGGATGCCGGCGGCGATTTGTTTGCGGAATTGCTGAATCTTATAGTCCAGGAATTTCTGATTGAAGGCGCGCTCGGCAGGCGAGCCATGTTCGGCAAAGTACTGGAAAATAGTGAAGGTGGGCACAGCAGGGATGCCTTTAGCACGCATAATCTGCATCGTCTGCGGGCCGAGCTCGACAGCATGATCGAGCGACATCACCCCTGCCTCAGCGGCATAGAGCGCTCCAGGTTCGCCCATCACATGCACTGCCACCTGTTTGTGGACTCGCGCGGCCTCCTGTACCGCTGCGGCCAGTTGCGTTTCGGTGAATTGGTAGGGGGTGAAGAAATGTCCGTTGATAAACTGGTCTTCGCCCGTCTCGTAGATCTTGATGAAATTTGCCCCTTCCTTAATCTGCTGGCGGATGGTGCGGATGAGTTCGCTGGTGTCGTTAACCAGGTCGGCGTTGGCGGGAATGAGGATCGCGGGGTTAAACCCCAGGGCGTCCTCATGGCCACCGAGGATCGAGATCGCATTGCCTGAGACCCAAAGTCGTGGCCCGGGAATCTCACCAGCGTTAATGGCATCACGGATCGCGGTGGAGGCTGAAGCCACCCCTTCGGTGCCCATGTCGCGCTCGGCGGTGAAGCCGGCCCAAAGGTCTGCTTTGGCCGCCAATACGGCCTGCACTGTGCGCTGCGCAGCCGACTCCCGCACGGTCTCCATATCCTCGGCGCGGCCGGGATGCAGAAACAAGTGTACGTGAACATCGATCAGGCCGGGCAGGAGCGTTAATCCGGGAAGATCAATGATGTGTGCTCCGGCCGGCGCGGGCGGGTTGCTGCCGACTGCCACAATGCGCTCGCCGCGCACAACAACCAGGCCAGGCGTTACCATCTGTCCAGTGCGCACGTCCAGCACATGCGCGGCGCGCAGCACCGTCACGGCGGTGGGAGACTCCTGGGCAGATATCGAGGGGCTCAGGCCGAAGATCAGGCAAATCCATAAGCAGGTAAAACAGCGCATGGCGCGTATTATAATGCGCCGGGCTTGGCTGGTCACGGGATTTGCGCCGCTTGCTGGCTGATCGAACCCCTGCGGCGCGTGGGTGAATCGTTGCGAGCTTGCCGGATGTCTCGCAGGGATTCCCATGGACTCACTACCGGGATTCTTCGCTCCGCTCAGAATGGCAAAGAAGAATTCGGCGTGGCAAACAAAGGATGCAGAATGACGTCGTTCTACTGAGAAAGTTTTTCACCAACCCCCTAGAACTGGAATCGCAGCGAGAGCATGATCACGCGGGCATCGTTCGTCG
>Ga0209062_1001875_pt1 | contig 31873 bp, 30 predicted proteins | sample Coa_R2_2_FD_187158 | JGI IMG/M metagenome (GOLD analysis project Ga0209062, IMG submission 187158) | Surface soil microbial communities from Centralia Pennsylvania, which are recovering from an underground coalmine fire - Coalmine... | ecosystem: Environmental > Terrestrial > Soil > Unclassified...
GATCGAATACCGTCGGGCGGCCGCGCTCGTCGCGATGCGTGGTGACGAGGCCCGCGGGCTTGTGATAGCGCCAGAGCCGCGCCGGCTCCGCCTCGGGAATCGGCTTGCCATCGACGCGGATGTCGCTGTTGCCGGTCACGGTCAGCGCCGGGCTGGTTAGGACCTTGCCGCCGACCGAGACCCGGCCCTCGGCGATCCAGCGCTCGGCGTCGCGGCGCGAGCAAAGCCCGGCGCGGGCCAGGCGCTTGGCGATGCGCTCTCCCTTTTCCGGCGCCGCTTGCGCCATCGGCTCAGCGCCGCGTCGCGGCGATGAAGGCAGCGAAGAGAGCGGTATCGCCCTGGCTGATCGCATATTCCGGGTGCCACTGGACGCCGATGCAAAAGCGTCGGCGCGGATCCTCGATGCCTTCGATAACGCCGTCGGGCGCCACGGCATCGACGACGAGGCCGGGCGCCGTCTCTTTCACCGCCTGATGATGCGCGCTATTGACCGGCAGTTCCAACGCGCCGGTGATGCGGTGGAGACGCGTGCCTTCGACGACGCACACGATATGGCCCGGCTCGGTGCGCGGGTTGGGCTGCTCATGGGGAAGCGCGCCATCGACCTCGTCCGGAATGTGCTGAATGAGCGTGCCGCCAAGCGCCACATTGAGAAGCTGCTGCCCGCCGCAAATGCCGAGCACCGGCTTGTCGGCGGCGACCGCCCCGCGGGTGACGGCGAGCTCGAAGGCGGTGCGGCGGTCCTTGGTCGTCACCGTCGCGTGCCGATCGGCGGCGCCGAAAAGCGCAGGATCGACGTCGAAGGCGCCGCCGGTGACGATGAGACCGTCGATGAGCGCGAGATAGGCTTCCGCCTGCTCCGGCTCATGCGGCAACAGGATCGGCAATCCGCCCGCCGCTACGACGGCCGTCGCGTAATTCTCGCGCAGCGCGTACCAGGCGTGGGTTTTGGAATAGCCGCCGGGGGGCTCGGAATCGAGCGTGAGGCCAATGACCGGTTGTGCCATGCTTGCGACCTTTGGCGGCGATCCTAGGCCGCTCCACGGATTCCCGCAACCGAGGAGGAAAGAGATGACCGCGCGTGCCGATGCTCGCGAAATCGTCGAGCGCGATCTGCCGGTGCGCACCTATGACATCGATTTCGCCGGCATCGTCAGCAATATCGTCTATATACGCTGGATCGAGGATCTGCGCCTCGCGATGATGGCGGAAGCCTATCCGATCGCACGCGCGCTTGCCGAGGACACGGCGCCGATCCTGCTCGAGACGCGCATCGCCTATGAGCGGCCGGTAACGATTCATGACGTGGTGAAAGGCCGCATGTGGGTGACGGAGATGGGCCGGATCAAATGGCATCTTGCGGCCGAGTTCGTGGTCGGCGGCCGCGTGCATGCGCGCGCCGAGCAGGTCGGGCTCTTCATCCGCCTCTCGACCCGTCGGCCGATCGCGCCGCCGCGGGCGCTGCGCGAGCGCTTTGCGCCGGAAACGCTGGGGGCCGAGCGGTGAGTGCCGGCCGCATGGATTTCATGGCGCTGGCGCTCGCCGAAGCCGAACGCGCCGGCGCGCGCGGCGAGGTGCCGGTCGGCGCCGTGCTGGTCGATAGCGAGAACCGGACCGTGCTCGCCGCTGCCGGCAATCAGGTGGAGGCGCTAAGCGATCCCACCGCCCACGCCGAAATGCTGATCCTGCGCGAGGCCGCCATGCGGGGTGGCGCGCCGCGTCTCGAGGGCTGCGATCTCTATGTGACGCTCGAACCCTGCGCCATGTGTGCCGCGGCGATCTCTTTCGCGCGGATTCGCCGGCTCTATTTCGGCGCCTACGATCCCAAGAGCGGCGCCGTCGAGCATGGGCCGCGCTTCTTCCAGCAGCCGACTTGCCATCATCGGCCCGAGATCTATGGCGGAATCGACGAGAGGCGCGCCGGCGATCTGCTGCGCCGGTTTTTCCGGGACAGACGCTAATCCCGCGTCATCGCCCGCCGCGCGATGTCGCGGCGGCAGAAGCCTTGGGGCCAGTCGATGCGATCGACCGTCGCGTAAGCCTTGGCACGCGCGGTGGCGACATCCTTGTCCCAGGCCACGACGTTGAGCACGCGGCCGCCATCGGCGAGGAGCCGGCCGTTGATCCGCTTGGTGCCGGCGTGGAAGATCTTGACGGCGCGATCGCCGGCCGCTGCCTCGGCGAGCCCGCGGATCTCAGTGCCCTTGAGGGGATCGTCGGGATAGCCTTTGGCGGCCAGCACGACACAGACGGCGGTCTCGGGATACCAGCGGAGATCGAAGCCGTCGAGTACGCCGTCGCGCGCCGCCATGAGCGCGGGGAGGAGGTCGCTCATCAGGCGGGGCAGCAAGACCTGGCATTCGGGATCGCCGAAGCGGACATTGTATTCGATAAGCTTCGGCCCGTCCTTCGTCAGCATGAGACCGGCATAGAGCACGCCCTTGAACGGGCGACCCTCAGCGGCCATGCCGCTCACCGTGGGCCCGATGATCCGTTCCATGACCTCGCCCTCCAGCACCGGGGTCAGGCAAGGTGCTGGAGAGTAAGCGCCCATGCCGCCGGTATTGGGGCCGGTGTCGCCATCGCCGACGCGCTTGTGATCCTGCGCCGAGGCGAGCGCCAGGGCGTGCTTGCCATCGACGAGCGCGAAGAAACTCGCCTCCTCGCCCGTCAGGAACTCTTCGACGACGATCTCGGCGCCGGCGCTGCCGAATCGGCCGGCGACCATTGCCGCATCGATCGCCGAGAGGGCGTCGTCCAGCGTCATGGCAACGGTGACGCCCTTGCCCGCGGCCAAGCCATCCGCCTTGATCACGATCGGCACGCCGCGCCGCCGCACGAAATCCTTGGCGGCTTCCGCGTCGCGAAAGCGGCCATAGGCGGCGGTCGGAATGCCGTATTTGGCGCAGAGATCCTTGGTGAAGCCCTTGGAACCTTCGAGCAAGGCGGCGGCGGCGCTCGGCCCGAAAGCCGGGATTCCCGCAGCTTCCAGCCGATCGACGAGCCCGGCGACGAGCGGCGCCTCGGGTCCCACGACCACGAAGTCGATGCGCTCGCGGCCGCAGAGCGCGAGGATGCCGTCGAGATCGGTCGCGGCCACCGGCACGCAGGTCGCTTCCTCGGCGATCCCCGGATTTCCCGGGGCGCAGAACAAGGCATCGCAGAGGGGCGAGGCGGCAATCGCCCAGCACAAGGCATGCTCGCGCCCACCCGTTCCCACGACCAGAATCCGCATCCCAATGCTCCCATCGAAGCGGTCGCCTTTTGCCGGCATTAGGTAGCAAACTTCGGTTTGCATCGTTCCAAGAACTCGGGGCTCAGAATAGACGAATAGAGAGCCCGCGACTCGACCGCGATTCGCACAACTCTCGCGATTCCAGAGATTCTACCGCTGCGAGTCATACCAATGGTTGTATGGCATGCCGACGCATGCCCCCAGAAAACCATGAACGCTTGGTGAACAATCGAGCGATTCCAGCGACTTATTGACACATTCTCAAACGTCGCACAAAGCGCTCACGCTTTGGTTGCTCGCGCTTTGGGGGATTCGCGCTATGACGAACAACCTGTACTTTGGCGACAATCTCGATGTGCTGCGAAACAAGATAAAAGACGAGTCCGTTGATCTCGTCTATCTAGACCCTCCCTTCAAATCGAACGCTAACTACAACGTCCTATTCAAGGACCGCGCCGGCGAGCCGTCAGAATCTCAGGCAGAAGCTTTTCGAGATACATGGGAATGGGGCAAAGCGGCCCGAGATGCCTACGGCGACATCGAACGCGCAAATGGCGATGTTGCTTTGCTTCTTGCGAGCTTCCGAAGATGGATGGGCGAAAATGCGATGACCGCCTATCTAGGAATGATGACCGTTCGCCTGCTTGAACTACGACGGGTTATGAGGCCGGCAGCATCGATCTATTTGCACTGCGATCCCACGGCTAGCCACTATCTCAAACTTGTGCTGGACGCGATCTTCGGACATGAGAGTTTCGTTGCTGAAGTAATATGGCGTCGCACGAACGCGCGCGGCACGACGGGGCGGTGGCCTCGCCTTCACGATACGATTTTTCATTACGCGACCGGGAATGCTTATTTCAAGAGTCTCAAGGCAAAAGCTGACAAAGCCAAACTTCCGCACACTCTCATTACTGGAGATGACGGGATTAAGTATCAGACTTTTGAATTGACTGGCGCTGGCAAAACTAAACAAGGCGAAAGCGGCAAGCCTTGGCGCGGGCACGACCCAGGCAAGCTTGGTCGGCATTGGGGAAATAGCCACGCGCAAATGGATGAATGGGACAATGCCGGTCTCATCCACTGGCCGCGCGATAATGGTTTCCCGCGTCGCCGAGCAGAGACGCCATTCGACCCAGAATCTCGAATGGTCACAGTAGGCGATGTGTGGACGGACATTGATCGATTGAACCAAACCGCTAAGGAACGCTTGGGATACCCGACGCAAAAACCTGTCGCGCTATTGAAGCGCATCATTGAAGCCTCGAGCACACCGGACATGGTTGTCCTCGATCCGTTTTGTGGATGCGGCACGACTGTAGAAGCCGCTGAACAGCTTGGCCGTACATGGACAGGTATTGACGTGACGCATTATGCAATCACGCTCATTGAGCGGCGTCTCGCCAAGCTATCTCCTCGCTACCAAGTGGCGGGACGCCCAACGGACTTGGCCGGGGCGCGTGAATTGTTCGTGCGTGATCCGTACCAATTTCAGTGGTGGGCCGCGTGGCGTCTAGGCGCCCAAACGTATCGCGAGACAAAGCGAGGCGCCGATAGGGGTATCGACGGGAATATCTTTTTCGCCAATGGCCCTTACGGGACCGGTAGGATCATCATTTCAGTGAAAGGCGGAGATCATTTGGCCCCGGCCTTCGTGCGTGAGCTACGCGGCACGATCGAACGAGAAGAAGCAAGTATGGGCATTCTTATTACCTTGGCTGAGCCCACAAAAGCCATGAATGCCGAGGCTGCCGCCGCTGGTTTCGTCTCAAAATCCGCTCATGGTCGCCTACCGCGTCTACAGAACGCGACTATTGCCGACATACTAGAGGGGCGGATGCCGAAATTGCCGCCGCTTCCTGCGCCGCAGAGAATTGCTCCGCGCATGCGGCCAAAGGACGGTCAATTGGAACTATTGCTCCCCTTCGAGGGGGAGAAAATGCCAGACCTTGGCGGTGATTTCGTAGACCCTCGCTTTTTGGAGTTGGCTTAGCGCACGATTTCCCATAGCAGGAACGATCCCGGCCCCTTTGCCGCCTTGAGCGTGCCGCGCATGCGGTAGTGCTTGAGACACGCGCCGATGCGCTTCTGGATGAGCCGCACAAGCCGCTTGTCGGAGACGTTCAAGCTGCGCTCAGCCATGACGTGGTAAGTGAGTTCGCGCGATGTCATCGGCCTACCCATGTTGCGCAGCGCGCCAAGGATGATGCGCGACATCTCGCCCTTGAACGCGCTGTGGCGCGGCGGGAGCGGACTCGGCGTGATCTCCTCAAGATCGATGTCAGGCTGAAAGAGCCGTATCGTCGCATCGATGTTGTCCAGATCGATGATGAGCTGGCGCATTGTCAGTTGAACATCTTCGATCCGGCCGGCGATCTCTTTCCGCTTGCGGATGAGGCCGCTCAAAACGTGCTCATTCTCCATTCTTCATGCTCCGCTGCCAGTAGCCGCACCACTGCTGAGACACGGGATGCTTCGATGCGGCATTGATGATCGCGAGATACTGTTGGCCGTTGCTGATCCGCCGATTGTCCTCGCGCCACGCCATCTCATCGGCATAGGCATTGAGGTACGCGCCGGCGACATGATGATGAATGCCGATCTCGGCGCGGCGCAGACGGCTAAAGAAGCTTTCGGCCTGGTTAGTGCAAGCTTCGCCGTCGCTGTAAACAAGCGAGTGGTTGATGCGCTTCACCAGTAAACGAGCGTGAAGCTGATCCCAATGGGAAGCTTCATCGGCGTGAATGGTCGAGCCATCCGCGACATGATGATGGATCATAGGCACGGCCTGATCTTCGGTTTTGAACACGAAAGGCAGCGTGCGGCCCGCGCGCTCGCGCATGATGACGACCACGCGGCGCTTGCCAGTCTGATTGATCGCAAGACGACGATCGCGACGGTTCTCTTTGAAGTTCGCCGGTCGAACGTGCCCACCAAAATAGGCACCGTCGATTTCGACGCTCTTGCCCTCGCCGCCGACCTTGTAGCCGACAACGCTGCCGCCGATCGCTTCGCGGAGTTTGTGCGCGAGCACGAAAGCGGTCTTGTATTGGACGTTCAAATCGCGGCTGAGCTGGAGTGCGGAGTGCCCCTTGGCGCCATTCACGAAGATCGCGATTGCCATGAGATAGTCGCGGAGCGCGAGCTTGCGCCCGGAAAAGATGGTGCCCGACGTGACGCTAAAGACGTGGCCGCACGCCGAACATTCCCAGAGCGGCTTGGACTTGCGGGCGTAGACCTTGGCGCAGCCGCAGCGGGGGCAGTAGGGATTGCCGCCGTTATCGGACCAACGAATGTCCTTGAAGGTTCGCAGCGCTTCTTCGTCCGACATGCGCGCAACGGTCGCTAGGCTTAGCGATCGGGCGGCGGCGGAAAGGAGAAAGTGCTGAGACAAGGCGGAGGTCCGTCAACGAAAATCGTTGAGATAAGTTATATCCGTTGATATGTAGGAGGTCAACGCCTTTCGTTGACGTTGACGAAAAATATTTCGGTGCTATGCTTCGCAGCATGTTGACTCCCGAGCAGAGCCGGGCGGCACGCGGCTGGCTTGACTGGTCGCAAGAGGACTTGGCCCAGCGAGCCAACGTGTCACTATCTACGGTCCGTGACTTTGAGAAGGGTAGGCGAACGCCTATCGCCAATAACCTTGAAGCGATCAAACGTGCTTTTGATATGGCTGGCGTATCTCTGTCATTTGGTAAGGACGGCAAAGCAATAGGCATTACCGTTGAGGCAAATCCTCAACGGGACTCTGGTTTTTCTCAATGAAATGGGCTATATACGTGCGTGCCCCGACTCCGCGGAAGCCGGGGCCGCAGTGTGGCGGAGTTAGCCTAGGCTAATATCATGTACCACCTGCCTTTCGGGCCGCTGCTGACGGCCTCCGCACTTTCCTATCGGGTTGATGGGACCGGGGCCGCCACAGCCCCGGTTTCCCCTTGGGGGGAAAGGGATGGAAGGCGATAGCGCGCGCCTTCCTTAAGCAGTTCGCCGCGCTTCCACATGCGCCACGCGATCGGGCCGACGCTCTCGGTAGGGGCATCTTGCCACCAGCGACCGCGGATATAGGAGACCATGCCATTAGGCTCTAGCCCAGGCGCTCCCTGCGACTCGGCGAGTTTCAGAGCCTCGATAATCATCTCGGGCATAGTGGGAATGTTGTCCGGCTTCACGGCGCGGCCGCCCAAGGTAGATTCGCCTTGGATGGGTAGCTCGGGCTGCTTCGCGGCTTCCGCAGCGTCGCCACCCTGCGAAAATCTCAGTAAAACACGCTCAGCGATGGTAAGCTCGCGATCCTCGGCCTCTAGTTCTTCGATAGCCTTGATATGGGTCTCAAGGACAATGCGATGATTGCCGATCTCTTCGGCGATCAGCTTGCGTCGCGCCTGTAGGCGGATCATTTCGGGGGAGTTGCTCATGGGCAAGGAACATATCATGCCCGGAGAGAGCGGAGCAATAGCTGATACGATAGATTCTGTTACATATAACGAATCAGACGATATCAGCCGTTCCGAAGCTTGCTACCTAATACCGCCTTTTGCCGCCACCGCGCCGTCTTGTATCATAGACGGCGATGACAGGAACGCCTCTCTCGGCCGTGCCGGCCGCGCCGCCGCCGCTGCGACCCAATTTGCCCGAATTCACCGTCAGCGAGCTTTCCGCGGCGCTGAAGCGCAGCATCGAGCAGGGTTTTTCCTATGTCCGGGTGCGCGGTGAGATCTCCGGCTTCAAGCGCCATGGCTCGGGTCATCTCTATTTGTGCCTAAAGGACAGCGACGCGGTGCTGGACGCCGTGTGCTGGCGCGGCACCGCGGCGAGGCTAGGCGTGAGGCCCGAGGACGGGATGGAGGTGGTCTGCGCCGGCCGCCTCACGACCTATCCCGGCCGCTCCAAATATCAGCTCGTCATCGAGAGCATGGAGCTCGCCGGCATCGGCGCGCTTCTCAAGATGCTCGAAGAGCGGCGCGCGCGGCTCGCCGCGGAGGGGCTTTTCGACGAGGAACGCAAGAAGAAGCTGCCCTTCCTGCCGCGCGTCATCGGCGTCGTGACCTCGCCGACCGGCGCCGTCATTCGCGACATCCTCCATCGCCTGAACGATCGTTTTCCCCGCCATGTCCTGCTGTGGCCGGTGGCGGTCCAGGGCGAGAGCGCGGCCGAGCAGGTGACGGCGGCGATTGCCGGTTTCAATCGTCTGGCGCCTGGCGGCAAAGTGCCGCGGCCCGATCTCCTCATCGTCGCGCGCGGCGGCGGCAGCCTTGAGGATCTGATGGCCTTCAACGAGGAGATCGTCGTGCGCGCCGCGGCGGCATCGAAGATCCCCCTGATCTCCGCCGTCGGCCACGAAACCGACACGACGCTCATCGATTACGCCAGCGATCGCCGCGCGCCCACGCCCAGCGCCGCGGCGGAAATGGCGGTGCCCGTGCGCCTCGATCTCCTGGCCGAGCTCGACGCCAAGGCGGTTCGGCTGGTCACCGGGATCGCGCGCTCGCTGGGGGAGCGGCGCCTGCAAGTCGAGGGGCTGGGCCGCGGATTGCCGGACCCGCGCAGCATTCTCGACACGGCGACGCAGCGACTCGACGACCGCGCCGAGCGATTGAGCAACGGGTTGCGGCAAATGGTGGCGCTGCGTGGTCAGCGCCTCGACGTTACGGGAAGCAGGCTCAGCAAGCCCTTGCTCCAGGCGCAGCTCGACAAGGCGAAATTGCGCCTCGACGACACGCCGGCGCGTCTTGCGAATGCGATGCGGCGACTGATCGAGCAGCAAATGATCAAGCTCGACAGCGCCATCGGCCGCATGAGCAGCTACCAGCGCTCCGAGGCGCAAATCCTCGAACGCGGTTTCGTGAAGGTATTCGACGCGGCGGGCAAGGTCGTCGAGTCGCGACAGAGCGTCGTCTCGGGCGATGCGCTCACCCTCGAATTTCACGACGGAAAGGTCGGGGTGGTCGCGCGGGGGGCGCCGAGCCCGCCGGCTCGTCCCGCTGAACCGGCGAAGCCCAAGAAGCCATCGGCGCCGGGCCAGGGCTCGCTGCTGTGAGGGTTGCGATCGCGATCCTGCTATCTTTGCCGACCACTCCATGCCTCGCCGCCAATCTAACTTTGGACGGGCCGGTGGAGCAGGGCGCGCTGGTTCACGGCAAGACGGAGCCGGGCGCCGCCGTGATGCTCGATGGCCGTCCCGTCCGTGTTGCGCCCGATGGCGGTTTCATCATCGGTTTCGGCCGCGACGCCCCCGCGCATGCCGCGCTCGATCTCACCTTGCCCGATGGCAGCCGTGAGCATCGCGAGCTCGCGATCGTGCCGCGGCATTACGAGGTGCAGCGAATCGATGGGTTGCCCGAGCGGCAAGTGACGCCCGATCCCGCGCAGTTGGAGCGCATCAAGCGCGAGGCTGCGCTCATCAACAAGGCGCGCGCCGCCGACAGCGATATGCCTTATTTCGAGCGGCCGCTGCGCTGGCCGGTGCTGGGGCCGATCTCCGGCGTCTATGGCAGCCAGCGCATCCTCAATGGCGAGCCGCGCCAGCCGCATTCCGGCGTCGATATCGCCGCACCCGCGGGCTCGCCTGTCGCCGCCGCCGGCGGCGGCACGGTGATGCTGGCGGAGCCCGATCTCTTCTTCACCGGCAAGACCGTGATCATCGATCATGGCTATGGGCTCTCGACGATCTATCAGCATCTGTCGCGCATCGATGTGACGGTCGGCCAGCATGTCGAGGCGGGGGATGTCATCGGCGCGGTCGGCGCCACGGGGCGCGTGACCGGTCCGCATCTTCACTGGGGCCTGAGCTGGTACGATACTCGGCTCGATCCGGCGCTCGCGGCGGGAGCGATGCCGGTACCTTAATCCGGCCAGCGGCGATGCAGCCAGAACCAATGGTCGGGCTGCTCGCGTATCCAGCGTTCCAGCACCCGATTGACCTGCGTCATGATGGCGAGCACGTCGGCATCGGCATCGTCGGTTCGCGGAAGATCGAGCGGCGGCTCCGCGGTGATACGGAAACGGGCGCCCGCGAGCCGATCGACACGAACCGGGACGACGGCGCACTCATAGCGCCGCGCGAAAACCGCCAGGCTTGGCGAGGTCATCGCGTCGCGACCGAAGAACGGCACGGCAATGCCGTCATTCGATTTGACGTCGACGAGCATGGCGATGTGCCGTCCCTCCTTCATCGCGGCCAACATGCGGCGCGCGCCCAGGCTGCCCTTGGGAACGAGCTCGCTGCCGATCACGCTTCGCGCATGATTGATGAGGCGATCGACGAAGGGATTGTTGGCGGGGCGATAAAGCTCGGCGACGCCCAAACCCGCCTGCGTCACCGACAGGGTCGCGACTTCCCAGTTTCCGAAATGGCCGGAGAAGAAGATGGCGCGCTTGCCGGGCGCGCCCTGCGCCCGGATATGCTCGGCGCCGTGCATTTCGACGAGCCCGTCCCGGGCGTAGACCTGATACTTGTCGAGATGCGGATATTCCGCGACGACGCGTCCCAGATTGTCCCACATGCCGCGGAGGATGCGTTGCGCCTCTTGCTCGCTTGTTTCGGGAAGCGCCCGACGCAGATGCTTGAGCGCGCGCCGGTTGATGGCAAGCCGCGGTCCGATGCTGCGCGCGAGAACGCCGCCAAGCGCCGAGGCCCATCCGACCGGCAAGGCACGAAAGAGGGCGAATATCAAGACGGCACCGATCGCCTCGATCGCGTGAAGCATGCGGCGTCTGTCAGGCATGGCGACCCCGGCTCAGCGCACGGTCGAGGAGGGCGCCGAGTGCTTCCTCATCCTGCCAGACGACTTCGACCGGTATCGGAAACACGCGATGCGCCGCGGATGCGGCACCGGGCCGCGTCTTCGGCAGCCTGACGGCATCCTTCCGCGTCGTGACCAGAGAAGCCTTTGCCGCCTCGGCCACTTCGCCAAGGCACACGAGCTCGTCGCTCGTATAGGCGTGATGATCGGGAAAGCCACGACGCGCCACGACGTCGAGGCCGTGCCGCTCCAGCATGGCGAAGAATTTGTCGGGCCGTCCGATCCCGGCAAAGGCGATGACGCGTCCGGCACGCAGCACCGGGTCGATGATCGGCTCGAGCCGCGCGCGCAAGATCGGCTTGTCCCCGCTCAGACTCGACGGCACGCCGCGCGCGCCATCGCCGCCATCCATCAGCACGACGGCATCGGCGCGCGCAAGACCGGCGGCGAGCGGCTCGCGCAGCGGACCCGCCGGCAGCACGCGCCCATTGCCGAAGCCGTAGCCGGCATCGACCACGACGAGCGACAGGTCCTTGGCGAGAGCGGGGTTCTGAAACCCATCGTCGAGCACCAGCACGTCAGCGCCGGCGGCGCTCGCCGTCTTGGCGCCGGCGACACGGTCGCGCGCAATCCAGGTGGGTGCCGCTTCGGCGAGCAGCAGCGCTTCGTCGCCCACGGCCGCCGCCTCGTAGCGTGCAGGGTCGACGGCGACCGGTCCGCTCAGGCGCCCGCCATAACCGCGGCTCAAGAGGTGCACCGCGTATCCGCGTCGCTTCAGGAGACTGGCGAGCCCAAGCGCGGTCGGCGTCTTTCCCGTGCCTCCGACGGTGATGTTGCCGACGCAGATCACGGGGACGGGAGCACGCCAGGGAGAAACCAGAGACCGGCGAAACGCGCCGATCCCGGCATAGATCGTGCCGAGCGGCTGCAGCGCGCGCGGGACCGCGCCGTCGCGCCTCCAGAAGTCAGGCGCTGACAGGGAGGGCATGCGGGGCCAATCGGTCGAGCCAGGGCGCGATGCGCTCCATCACCGCATCGAGCACGGCGCGGTTGTCGGCGGCGACCTCGAGCCCCGCGGCGGCGCGACGCGCGCGTTCCGCGGGATCGTCCAGCAACCGCCCGACCGCGCTCGCCAGCTCATCGGCATCGCGGATGGTGAGTGCGGCGCCCTTGGCGGCGAGGTCGCGGGCGACGGTGGCGCAATTGCTCATATCCGGCCCGTGCAGCACGACGCAATCGAGGAGTGCCGCTTCGAGCGGATTGTGCCCCCCCATCGGCACCAGCGAGCCGCCGATGAAGGCGATGCTGGTCAGGCGATAGAAAAGGCCGAGTTCGCCCAAGGTATCGCCCAGATAGATGTCGGTCGCGGCGTCGATCGGCTCTGCCAGCGACCGCCGGGCGACCGCAAGGGAATTGCTCCGCAGCATCGCCGCCACCGCCGCAGCGCGTGCGGGATGGCGCGGCACGATCACGGTGAGGAGGTCGGGCCGGCGGCGCTTCAGCGTGCGGTGAGCGGCCGCGACGATTTCCTCCTCGCCCCCATGGGTACTTGCGGCGAGCCATAGCGGTCGCCCGGCGCATTCCGCCGTGAGCCGGGCGAGCGCACTCGCATCGACCGGCAGCGGTCCCGCCGCGGATTTGAGATTGCCGACGCAGAGCGCCTCTTTGGCGCCGAGTTGGCGCAGACGTTCGGCCTGCACCGCGTCCTGCGCGAGACACAGATCGAAAGCGCCGAGCATCGGGCGAATGATTCCGGGCCAGCGCTGCCAGCCGCGGAACGAGCGCGCCGACATGCGGGCGTTGATCAGCAGCATCGGAATGCCGCGCGCCCGCGTCTCGGTAACGAGGTTGGGCCAAAGCTCCGACTCGACCCAGAGCGCGAGATCGGGATGCCAATGATCGAGAAAGCGCCGTACATAGGAGGAAAGATCGACCGGCGCGTATTGATGCGCCGCGCGCTCGGCGGGCAAGCGCGCGGCGAGGAGGCGCGCCGAGGTCACCGTTCCCGTGGTCACGAGCACCGACAATGACGGGTATTCGGCGATCAGCCGATCGATCAGCGCCAGCATCGACACCGCCTCGCCGACGCTTGCGGCATGCACCCATATGAGCGGCGTCGCCGGCCGCGGCAACGAGGTTTTGCCGCGGCGCTCGGGAAAGCGCGTGCTGTCTTCCTTGCCGCGCGCCAGACGACGCAGGAGATAGAGCGCGGCGAGCGGTCCGATGGCGGTCGTCAGCGCACGATAGAGACCGAGCGCATTCAATGGCTTTCTCCGCGAGCGGTGCGCCGCATCGCGCGGAGCGCGTCGCGTTCCAGGGTGCCGGGCGCGGTTGCCTCGCGGCCGACGTGGTGATCGGCCAATGCCGTCTGGGCGATCATCCGATCCTCGATGTGCCGGCGCCATGTCTCGATCCCGGCCTCGTCCAACTCGGCGGGCACGCTGATCGGCTCGCCCCAGAGATAGACGCCGCGGCTCCACGGCAAGGGAAGGTGGAAGCGGTCCCATGTGTCGAGAATGCGCCGACGGCTGGTCGCGTATGTGATGGGTATGATCGGCACCCGCGACATTCTCGCAACCGCGACGATGCCGCTCGATGCGCGCATCGCCGGACCGTTGGGACCATCGGGCGTGATGCCGACGCAATCGCTGGCCTTGAGGAAACGGACCATGGCGCGAAGCGCGCCGGATCCTCCCTGGTTGGATGATCCGGCAATCGAATCGACGTCGAAGTAGCGCACCGCGTCGGCGATGATGCGCCCGTCGCGATGGCCCGAGATCAGCATGTGCATCGGCGCGAGGCGCTGCCACGCCATCGGGATCATGAGCAGCCTTCCATGCCAGAAGGCAAGAATGAAGGGGCGGTTCTCGGCGCGCAGAGCACGGGGAATCTCGGCACCTTCGACGGCCCAGCGACTCGTCGCGTAGACCAGGCGGATATAGAGATGAACGATCCAGCACAAGATGCGCCGGGCCGCCTCCGAGCGCAACAGCCGCTTCGCATACGACACCGGCTCAATCCCCCACCGCGCGTATGTTCCTGCGCTCCTCGACCCGCACCTGATCGGCGAATTGCAGCGCATAGAGCCGGGCATAGATGCCGTCCTGGCGCAGCAGCTCGGCATGCGTGCCGGTCTCGGCGACGCGGCCGCCATCGATGACGTGGATGAGGTCGGCATCGACCACCGTCGAGAGGCGATGGGCGATAACGAGCGTGGTGCGGCCGCGCATCAGGGTGCGCAGCGCCGCCTGCACTTGGCGTTCCGATTCCGTGTCAAGGGCGGAGGTCGCCTCGTCGAGCAGCAGAATGGGCGCGTTCTTGAGCATGGCGCGCGCGATGGCGATGCGCTGCCGCTGGCCGCCCGACAGCTTCAAGCCATGCTCGCCTACGGTGGTCTCATAGCCTTGCGGCAGGGCACGGATGAACTCGTCGGCGGCCGCAGCCTTGGCGGCGGCGACAATCTCGGCCTCGTTCGCGCCGAAGCGGCCATAGGCGATATTGGCGCGCACGGTGTCGTCGAAGAGGCTCACCTCCTGGCTGACCAAGGCGATGGCGGCACGCAGTGATGCGAGCGTCGCCTCGCGCACATTCGTCCCGTCGATGGTCACGGCGCCCCGGTCGACATCGTAGAAGCGCGGAATGAGATTGAGGATCGTCGATTTGCCCGCGCCGGACGCGCCGACCAGGGCCACCGTCTTGCCCGCGGGGACGGTGAATGTCGCCCCATCAAGCGCCAGGGCGCCGTCCTTGTAGGCAAAGCGCACATCGTCGAACCGGATCTCTCCGCCCTTGACGGCGAGCGGTGCGGCCCCTGGCGCCTCGCGGATCTCGGGCTCCACATCGAGCACGGTGAAGATGCGATGCGCGGCCGCCAAGCCTTCCTGCAGATTGATATTGAGGCTCGCCAGGACCTTCAAGGGCTGATAGGCGAGCAGCAGCGCCGTAATGAAGGAGAAGAAGGCGCCCGGCGTGCGCGTGCCGCTGAGCACCTGATGGCCGCCATAGAGAATGACGAGCGCCACGGCGACGCTGCCCAGGCTCTCCATCAAGGGCGAGGAGCGGGCGCGGATGCGCTGCGTGCGCTCGACCAGCCGGTAGAGGCTCTCGACGAGCCGGGCGGCGCGGCGCGTTTCATACTCCTCCATGCCATAGGCCTTGACGTAGCGCGCGCCTTGAAAGGTCTGGTCGAGAAGCGTGGTGAATTGGCCAAGCTCGGTCTGGGTATTGGTGGCGACGTTGCGCATGCGCCGGCCGATGCTGGCCATGGGGCGGATCGCCAGCGGAAAGGCGATGAAGGAAATGAGCGCCAGCAGCCAGTCCTGGTAGAACATCAAGGCGATGAGAAAGACGGCGGTGACCGCCTCCTTGCCGATGGCCGCGAGAATATAGGAGGCGGACGCGCGCAGCATATTGGCGTCGTTGGTGAAGCGCGAGACGATGGTGCCGATGGGATTGGCGTGAAAATAGGCGAGGTCGGCGCGAATGAGCCGGGCGAAGAGCGCCAGTTGTATGTCGGCGACGACACGCTGTCCGACGGTGGTCATCAGCACCGACTGCCAGAAATTAGCCAGACCCTTGATCAGCGCCAGCGCGATGATGGCGAGCGGGATCAGGAGAAGCAGCCGCTCCTCCCGGGCGACGAACACCCGGTCGAGCATCGGCTGCATCAGCCAGGCATTGGCGGCCGTGGCGCCCGCCGTCGCGCCCATGCAGATGAAGGCCAACACCATGCGGCCGAGATAAGGGCGCAGGAAATCGCGTAGGAGGCGGCGCACCAGCGGCAATGTGCGGTGACTCAACTCGACGGCCGACGCGATGGCCGAGCCTGACATATCCGCCTCAACGCTCAAAGCGGGATGATCCCCTGGTTTCGCGGCGATCATAGCATGCCGCTAGGCGCCGCGCCCATTGGCGCACTTCGGCGTTCCGCGGCGGGAATTTGGCACCCGTTGTTAGTGGACACCCTCGGCCGCGGCAAGTTCGGCCCGGGCGGCGGAGATGGCGCATGACGGCAGGCTCCGGCTGCGCTATTGAGTGCGGCGGAAGGCGAGGATGGGACCAGCCCAAGCGCAGGCGCGCCGCCTCGTGGTGATCTTCAACCCGACGGCCGGCGCCCGGAGACGCCGGCGGTTGGGCCAATGGCTCCATTGCCTCGACGAGCTGGGCGCGCAGGTGACGCTTCGCGAGACGGCCGGCCCGCACCATGCGGAGGAGCTTGCCCGCGCTGCCGACCCCGCCCAATGCGACGCCGTCGTGGCGGCGGGCGGCGATGGCACCATAAACGAGGTGGCAAACGGGCTCGCCCATTCGGTCTTGCCGCTCGCCATCCTGCCGCTCGGCACCGCCAATGTGCTGGCGGCGGAGCTCGGTCTGCCGCGGCAGGTCCGGGATCTCGCGCAAATCGCCGCCTTCGCCCGGGCCCGGCCGGTCTGGCCGGGCGAGGCCGTGCCCGAAGGTGCCGCGGCCGGACGCCGCTTTCTCGCCATGGCGGGCATCGGCTTCGATGCCGAGGTCGTCGAGCAGCTCGATCTCGCGTTGAAGCGCCGCATCGGCAAGCTCGCCTATGCCGCGAGCATTCTGCGCCGCTTGCGCGACTATCGGCCGACGATATATCGCGCCGTCATCGATGGCGTGCCGGTCGAAGGCGCCTCGCTCATCGCGGCGAAATCACGCTTCTATGGCGGCCGTTTCGTCCTCGCCCCGGCCGCCCGCCTCAGCGATCCCGCGCTCCAAATCGTCTTGTTCGGTCGCGCCGGCCGCGGCGCGGCGCTGGGATACATGGCGGCGATGGCGGCGGGCAGGCTGCATCATTGTCGCAGCCTGCGCATCTTGCCGGCGACAAGCGTCCGGCTCGAGGAGCCGCGAGACGCGGCGGTGCAGATCGACGGCGATATTCATGTAAGGCTGCCGGCCATGCTGCGCGTCGCGGCGACGCCGCTCTACGTCATTCAGCCCTGAAACGAGCCAGACCCTACGCGCCGGCGATGGTCATGCCGTCGATGCGCAAGGTGGGGGCGTCGACGCCCGTCTTGAACTCGAGATCGTTCGCGGGTGTCAAGCGGCGGAACATGTCCTTGAGATTGCCGGCGATCGTGACCTCGCTCACGGGAAAGGCCAAGACACCATTCTCGATCCAGAATCCCGCGGCGCCGCGGCTGTAATCGCCGGTGACACCATTGACGCCCATGCCCATGAGCTCGGTCACATAGAAACCGTCGGGAATATCGCCGATCAGCTCCTTCGCCGTCACCGGACCGGGCTCCAGCCACAAATTGGTCGGCGCCGGATGGGGCGGCGAGGACGTGCCGCGCGCGGCGTGCCCGGTGGTCTTGAGACCGAGCTGCCGCGCCGAGCCGAGATCGAGCAGCCAAGTGGTGAGCACACCATCTTCGACGATGGACCGTCGCGCATTGGCGATACCCTCGCCGTCGAAAGGCTTCGAGCGCAAGCCGCGCCGCCGATGCGGGTCGTCGATGACGGCCACGCCGGCGGAGAAGATCTGCGCGCCGAGCTTGTCCTTGAGGAAGCTGGTGCCGCGCGCGATCGCGGGACCGCTGATGGCGCCCACGAGATGACGCAGAATGCTCGAGGCGATGCGGGGATCGAAGACGACGGGTGCCTGGCAGGTCGCCACTTTGCGCGCGCCGAGGCGCCGCACCGCGCGCTCGCCGGCGCTTCGCCCGATCTCTGCGGGGTCGCGCAGATCCCGCGCAAAGACCGCGCTGCTGTAGTCGTAGTCGCGCTCCATGGCGGTGCCCTCGCCCGCGAGGACGGCAGCGCTGACGCTGTGTCCGGTCCCGGCATAGCCGCCGGAGAAGCCGTTCGATCCGACCAATGCGATGCTTGATCGGCCCCAACTTGCCTCGGCGCCTTCGGAGTTGGTGACGCCCGGCACCGCGCGCGCCGCTTCCTCCGCGGCGGCGGCCCGGCTCACCAGCGCTTCCGGCGCGGGCTCCTCGGGATCGCTCATGTCGAGCTGCGGCCAGTCGCGCGCGATCTCCTCGGGTGAGGCAAGGCCGCAATAGGGATCCTCGGGAACCGCGCGGGCCATCGCCAAGGCGCGCGCGACCAACTCGTCGAAGCGCTGCGTGCCGCGGTCATTCGTCGAGACCATCGCCTGCCTTTTGCCAATCAGCACGCGCAGGCCCAAATCATAGCTCTCGGAACGCTCGAGTTTCTCCGTATGGCCCAGGCGTTGCGCATGGCTCAACGAGACGCCTTCGACGAGCAGCGCATCGGCGGCGTCGGCGCCGGCGCGGCGCGCCTTGGCGACGAGATCGCCGAGCAGAGACATCGTATCGGATTGCTGTGCCATTGACGTTCCAGAGATCTCACGGGGTTTCCGGTGCATATATGGCGACGCAACGCGCCGCTGTCAGCGGCGGCTTGGCCTAGAGCTTGAACACGCGCTTGGCATTGCCGCCGCGTATGGCCTCGCGCTGCGGCGGCGGAAGGGCATCGACGCGGGCGAGGCATCCCTTCATGTCGCCGATATTGTGGGGATAATCGGAGCCGTACATCACATGCTCCGCTCCGCCGACCGCGACGCAAAGCTCGAGAGCCTCCTGCCGGTAGGTCACGCTGTCGTAGTAGATGTGGCCGAGATAGTCGCGCGGCGGGGCCGAGATGCGCGTACGACACGCATTCATGTTCTCGAAGCAGATATCGAGACGTCCGGCGAGGTAGGGCAGCGCCGCGCCAGCATGGGAGGCGATCAATTTGAGATTGGGGAAGCGGTCGAAGAATCCATCGAAGATCATGCGCGCGATGGCAAGCGAGGTATCGAACATGAATCCCACCGACGCGATGAGATTGTAGACGCGCATGTCCATCTCCGGCGTGCCCGGCGGCGCCGTCGGATGGACCAGCACCGGCAGCCCTCGCTTGTCGATCTCCTGCCAGATCGGCGCGAAGGCGGGTTCGGTGAGCGAGCGGCCGGCGATGTTGGCGAGGACCATCACCCCCACCGCCCCTTTGTCGCAAGCGCGCTTCAACTCGCCAATGGCAAGATCGGCATGCTCCCACGGCAGCGACGCGAGCCACCTGATGCGGCCGGGATAAAGCGACTGCGCCCGCGCCATGTCGTCATTGACGATGCGCGCCGCCTCGAGGCTCACTTCCGCACCGCCCCAATAGACGTTCGGACAGGTGAGCGACAGGATCGCCAGATCGACCTTCGCGGCATCCATCGCTTCGATGCGCGCGTCGTAGTCGAAATGGCCCGGTTGCGGCGTCATGAACGGGGCACCGTCGAGGAAGATGCCTTCCGGCGCATCCATGCTCTTGCGCACCTCGTAGCGCGGCTTGCCATGGCGGCGCAGCAGCTCGAGCCATTCCTTGTTGAGCATGTGCGTGTGCACGTCGATCACGGGCACGATGTCTTCCTCCCGGCGTTGGTCGTGATTGCAGCGAGGCCGCACGCTAGCATGGCGCTTTGCCGCGTCACAAGTCATGCCGAGGGTATGCGGTGCGGCACCGATGCGGCGATCTCGAGACGGAATTCCTGGCGGAGGGACGGATGAGCTGGCAACCGGCAAAGGAGGCGCTGGCAGGCGCAAGCGACGCGGCATCGGTCGAAACCGCCATCGTGCCGCGTCTGCGCGATCTCGGCGACGGCTTCAGCGTGCGTCGCGTGCTGCCCTGGGTCCATCGGCGAATGGTCGGGCCCTTCATCTTCTTCGACGAGATGGGACCGACGCTCTTCGAGGCGGGGCGCGGCCTCGATGTGCGGCCGCATCCGCATATCGGGCTTGCCACCGTGACCTATCTCTTCGAGGGTGAGATCATTCATCGCGACAGTCTCGGCAATGTGCAGCCGATCCGGCCCGGCGAAGTGAACTGGATGACGGCGGGGCGCGGCATCGCCCATTCCGAACGCACCGATGCCGCGTTGCGCCAAAAGGCCTCCTCGCTCTTCGGCATTCAGTCCTGGGTTGCGTTGCCGCAGCGCGACGAGGAAAGCGCGCCGAGCTTCACCCATCATGCGCGCGCCGCGCTTCCGGTCATCGAGGGCGAAGGCAAGCGCGTGCGGCTCATCGCCGGATCGCTCTTGGGACGCGAGGCACCCGTCCATACCTTCTCCGCGATGTTCTATGCCGACGCATCGCTCGAGGCGGGCGCGCGTCTCGCGCTGCCACCCGAGCATGAGGAGCGGGCGGCCTTCGTGATCGACGGTTCCCTCGAGATCGACCGCCGCCCTTATCCGCCGGGTCAGCTTCTCGTCTTCCGGCCGGGGACGGAGATTGTGCTGGCGGCGAGCCAAGGCGCGGTGCGGCTCATGCTGCTTGGCGGGGCTCCGATGGATGGTCCGCGCCATATCTGGTGGAATTTCGTTTCGAGCTCCAAGGACAGGATCGAAGCGGCCAAAGCCGATTGGCGGGCCGGGCGGTTTGCACCCGTGATCGGCGACGCCGATTTCATCCCGCTGCCGGAGTGATGTCGTCCCTTTTGCGGCGCCCGAGGCGGCGCTTAACGCGAGTTTAAGCGATCCTAGGCAGAGTGGCCGCCTGGAGGTCGGCGAGGAGCGGGCGATGGATAGGGAGGTGAGCGCGCAGTTGCAGCAGCTGATACAGGATGCCCTGCGCTCGGAAGTCGGCGGCATGATCGGGGAGTTGCGTAGCTTCATCGACCGGCGCATCGCCGAGCTCAGCATGGAGGTGAGCGCCACAGAGCAGCTTCTCGATTTCAGCGAATCGAATCTGTCCGGCCAACTCCAGCGCATGCACGAGCAAATCGCTCGCGTCGTCGCCGTGCCCGCCGCAGCGACGCGCAATTCGGGCATCGAGCTCGAAGCGATCGTCCAGGAGACCGAGACCGCCGCCAACCGCATCATGAACGCCGCCGAGGCGATCCGCGCCAGCGTCGCCCAAGGCTGCACCGATGGGGCGGCCATCGCGGCGCAGGTCAACGAGATCTTCGAAGCCTGCAGCTTTCAGGATCTCACCAGCCAGCGCGTCCGTCGCGCGCTCCAGCATCTGCAAGGCATCGAAGGCATGCTGGCCGATATGGTCGGACAGACCGGCCAGGAGCCGGTCGAACGCGCGCGGCCCGACACGATCAAGGCGACCACGGAGATCACCGGCGACGGCCCCGATCTCGCCCAGGAAGACATCGACAAGCTGATCGCCAATCTCACCTGAAGCGCCCTGGGTTCATTTCCAAATCGGCTTGCCCGTACCGGGCAGGCCGTAGCTCGGCCATTTCGCCGTCACCTCGGCGATGATCTCGTCGCTCATGCGGATCTTGCGGCCCCAGTCGCGCTTGGTCTCGGGCGGCCATTTGTTCGTGGCGTCGAGGCCGATCTTGCCGCCGAGACCCGATTCGGGCGAGGCGAAGTCGAGGTAATCGATCGGCGTGTTCTCGACGACCGTGATGTCGCGCGCAGGGTCCATGCGGGTGGCGATCGCCCACATCACGTCTTTCCAATCGCGGGCATCGATGTCGTCATCGACGACGATGACGAATTTCGTGTAGATGAATTGGCGCAGGAAGGACCAGATGCCCATCATCACGCGTTTGGCGTGGCCGGCATAGGCCTTCTTCATCGACACCACGGCGATGCGATAGGAGCAACCCTCGGGCGGCAGCCAGAAATCGACGATCTCGGGAAATTGCTGCGTCAGGAGCGGGATGAACACCTCGTTGAGCGCCTCGCCCAGGATGGAGGGCTCGTCGGGCGGCCGCCCGGTGAAGGTCGAAAGGTAGATCGGATCGCGCCGCATCGTGACCGCGGAAAGGCGAAACACGGGGAAGCGCTCGACCGCGTTGTAGTAGCCGGTGTGATCGCCATAAGGCCCCTCATCACCATACTCGTCGAGCGAGACATGACCCTCGAGGACGATCTCCGCCTGTGCCGGCACTTTGAGCGGCACGGTCTTGCAGTCGACGAGCTCGACCTTGCGGCCGCGCAACAAGCCCGCGAACTGGTATTCGGACAAGGTATCGGGCACCGGCGTCACCGCGGCGAGAATCGTGCCGGGATCGGCGCCGATCACCGCGGCGGCCGGCAATGGTTCGCGCTTCTCCGCGGCCCAACGCCGATGATGCTGCGCGCCGCCCCGATGCTTGAGCCAGCGCATCAAGGTGCTGTCTGGGCCCGTCACCTGCATGCGGTAGATGCCGAGATTGTAATTGTCCTCGCGCCGCTCGCCCGGCCCTTTGGTCACGACCAGCGGCCAGGTGATGAGCGGCGCCGGCTCGCCGGGCCAGCAGGTCTGGATGGGGAGTGCGCCGAGATCGATCTCGCCGCCCATCAACACCACCTCCTGGCACGGGGCGCTCGCCACCGTCTTCGGCTTCATCGCCATCACGCTGCGCAGGAGCGGCAGCATGTCGAGCGCTTCGCGCCAGCCGCCGGGCGGCTCCGGCTGCTTCAGGAAGGCGAGCGTCTCGCCCACCTCACGGAGCTGGTGCGGCGCGCGCTCCATGCCCATCGCCACGCGCTCCACCGTGCCGAAGAGATTGGCAAGGACAGGCGTGGGGTAGCGTCCGCCTTCTGGCCGCACCACATTCTCGAAAAGCACCGCCGGGCCCTGCTCCGCCAGAAGCCGCGTCTGGATCTCGGTGATTTCGAGATTGGGCGAGACCGGCGCCGCGACGCGGACCAGCTTCCCCGCCGCCTCCAGGCGGGCGATGAAGTCGCGGAGCGAGGCGTAAGGCATTTGGAAACCTTGTTTTAACGGCGGTGCCGCTACTATAGGTCGCTCTCCCCGGCGAGGTCACTAGCGGGAGCGCGTCAAGAGGACGGCATGGCGCAATACTGGATCACCGGCGGCGAATACGCCGACAGCAGCTTCAACTCGCTCGCACCGGGCGCGCGCGAGGAGCGGTACGGGCCATTCCCAAGCTACGACGAGGCCTACAAAGTCTGGCAGGCCCGCGCCCGCGCGACGATCGATGATGCGCTGGTGCGGTTCAGGATCGTGGAGGAGAGTCAGGGTCAGGCTCGGCGCGCGTGAAGGATATCGCCACCATCTGAACGCCTCTGCGCAGCCTAATCCTCGTCATCCCGAAAGCTGCCATCCAGCCGCAGACCCTCGATCCACGTTTCTCCTTCACGCTTCACTACGGTGAGCGGTGCCGTCCTGCCGTGCTCGGCGAGCGCTGCCGCCAGGACTTGCGAATGCGTTACCACCCAAACCTGCGTTCGCTCCGCTGCTTTCGCGACAAGGCGGGCGAGCGGTTCGAGGAGGTCCGGGTGCAGGCTCGTCTCGGGCTCATTGAGCGCAATGAAGCCCGGCAGCCGGTAAGCCAGCAACGCGCCGGCGAGCGCGAGAAAGCGCAGCGTTCCGTCCGACAATTCGCTCGCTTCGAAGACGCGCTTCGGATGTTCGGGAAAGATCATGCCGAAGGATGCGGTGCGGCCGGGAGAGGGCACGACGAGCCTGGCACCGGGAAACGCGTCGTCGATGGCTTGATCGAGGTCGTGCGTATCCTCGCGAATATGGACGAGCGTCGCCAAGACCGCGGCGAGGTCCGAGCCGTCCGACGACAGCGTCGGCGTCGTCACGGCCAAGCAGGGCTGGCGAAGTGATGCCGCCGCATCAGTGCGGAAATCGTGATAGAAGCGCCAATCGAGCAATTTCCGGCGAATGAGAAAAAGATCCGGGAAGCGCGCGGGATCGGTGAGCGAGCCGAGCGCCGTCTCGGAGGCCATGAGCCCACCGCCGATCTCCGATCGGTGCCCGTCTACATCGCGGGCGAAGAGCGCGGGGCCACGCCGCTCGAGAAGTTTCGCCGCCCGTCCCCGGTGATGATGGGTGAGCGTCTCCTCCTTGATCTGCGCCTCGAGCACGAAGGCGGCGGCGGTCGGCATGCGGAGTCCGGCTTCGACCTCGTAGGAATAGCTCAGCCCGGTCGCGATCTCGTAAGCATAATCCGACGTGTCGGTTTCGATGCCGCCAAGACCGACACCCAGCGCGATGCGCACCGGCTTCTTGGATTGACGCTTGCCGGCCCACAGCGCCGATTCCATGCCGCCTTCGGCCGCCAATTCGCGCGACAAGGTGCCGGCCGCCGCCGCTTGGATGAGTTGAAGCGAGCGATAGAGATTGGTCTTGCCGGCGCCATTGGCGCCAAGAAACACGGTTAGCTGCCCCAGAGGAAAGCGGATCGACCGTATCGAGCGGTATCCCGCGACCACGATTTCGCGGATGTGAAGGTGCTGTTTCTCTATCATCGCCTCGCCCAATATCGCAGGGTATCCAGGCTACCGTGCAAGCCGCCACACCACACCCTCTCTCGCCTCGCGATCTTCGAGGTCGAGGGGCGTCGGCACGGTATAGCGCGCGAGCGGCGTGAGCTCGCCCTTGGGAAGATAGGCGCGCCCCGGATCGCCCAAAAGCACCAGAGCGCCATCGCGCACCAACCTGCGCAGCCATTCTGTCAGGCGCTCGGCGAGCGGGCGCTCGTAGCACATGTCGCCGACGAGAACGACCTGCCATGGTGCCGATCCGTGCCCGATCAGATCGGCGCTCTCGACGGTGATCGCGACCGCGTTGAGCGCGGCGTTGAGCGCGATTGCGGCGGCAGCGAAGGGATCGATCTCGGCGGCTGTCACCGATGCCGCGCCGGCTTGCGCGGCAGCAATCGCGATGAGCCCGGAGCCGGCGCCGAAATCGAGCACGGTCTTGCCGCGGACGAGCTCGGGATGATCGAGGATGTAGCGCGCCAGCGCCTGTCCTCCGGCCCAGGCGAAGGCCCAGTAGGGCGGCGGAAGCTGTTCGCGCCGGAGCGTCGCCTCGGTCGCTTGCCAAAGCGGCGTGATCTCGGTGGCAAGATGAAGCCGGATCTCCGGCACCAGCGGCGGTGTCGATGTCGCCGTGTTGGCGCGGACGAAGCGGGCGGCATCGGCGTCAGACGACATGAGCCGCGATGATGCCGAGGAGCATGATCCAGCCGCACCAGCGGTTCGAGCGGAACTTGGCGAGGCAATCCCGGGGATCGTCGATATCGACCATTGCCGCCTGCCAACAGAGCTGCAACGCTGCCGCGCCGAGGCCGAGCCAGAAGGGCCAAGCCAAGCCGAGCGCCGCACCGGAGACACCCCATAGCGCCGCAGCGCCGGCATAGAAGAGGAAGAGCCACGGGCGCGTCCTGCCGCCAAGCGCAAGCGCCGAGGATTTGACGCCGATGAGCGCGTCGTCCTCCTTGTCCTGATGCGCATAAATCGTGTCGTAGCCGAGCGTCCAGGCGATGCCGCCCAGATAGAGCAGCAGCGCCGGCGCCTCGAGGGTGCCGCGCACCGCCGCCCAGCCCATCAGCGCGCCCCAATTGAAATTGAGGCCCAGGAAGAATTGCGGCCAATAGGTCACGCGCTTCATGAGCGGATACGTCGCGACGAGCAGAATCACGAGAAAGCCGAGCAGGATCGCCAGTTCGTCGAGACTCGCCAGGATCGCAGCGCCCACCGCGAGCTGAAGCACGAGAAAGAATGCGGCCTGCCGCGGCGTGACGGCGCCGCTCGGCAGCGGGCGCGTCCGCGTGCGCGCGACCTTCGCATCGAAATCGCGGTCAATGAGGTCATTGAGCGTGCAGCCGGCGCCGCGCATGACCACCGCGCCGATGCCGAAGAGGAGGATGAGCCGCCAATCCGGCCAACCCGTCGCGGCGAGCGCGATCGCCCACCAGCCGGGGAAGAGCAGGAGCCACGTACCGATCGGCCGGTCGAGGCGCGCCAAGCGCAGATAGGGAACGAGCCCCGGCGGCGCGAATCGATCGGCCCAGTCTCCGGTGCGGATATCGGTCATTCCGCCGGTATAGGCGGTTTCGGCGCCGGCGGCCATCCGCTAAGCTGAAACGGCATTGGTGCCGCCTCCCGGCCTGTCGATGAGTATCACGCCCAGGACTCGCCTTTTCGTCGCCGCCGATCTCGCCGACGGACTCTCGATCATGCTCGACCCGCCACAAGCGCATTACGTGAAATCGGTGCTGCGGCTCGCGGTGGGCGACATCGTCGCGCTCTTCAACGGGCGCGACGGCGAATGGCTCGCGCGCATCGCCGAATTCGGCAAAGGCTGGTGCGCGGTGACGCTCTTCGCGCAGAGCCGGCCGCAACAGGCCGAGCCCGACCTCTGGCTCGTCTTTGCGCCGATCAAGCGCGCGCGCATCGACTATCTCGCGGAGAAGGCGACCGAACTCGGCGTGAGTGCGCTATACCCCGTTTACACCCAGCGCACGATCGTCGATCGTGTCAATCTCGACCGCCTGCGCGCCCATGCCGTCGAGGCGGCGGAGCAGACCAACCGGCTCAGCGTTCCCGAGCTTCGCGAGGCAGAGCCGCTCGACCGGCTTCTCGCCAACTGGCCTGCAAAGCGTCGATTGCTGCTATGCGACGAGAGCGGGGCGTCGCCGCCCATCGGCGAGGTACTGCCAGGATCCCCGCCGGGGTTATGGGCGGTGCTGACGGGCCCCGAGGGAGGCTTCACCGAAGCGGAACTTGACGGCCTCAAGAAACTCCCCTTTGTATGCGCGGTCGGCCTGGGACCGCGGCTGCTGCGCGCCGAAACGGCGGCGCTTGCGGCATTGGCGGCCTTCCAGGCGCTGGCCGGCGACTGGCGCGCTCCGCGCCAGCACTGAGGCGGCCGGCTCGTTTTCTTCGGGGGTACATGTCCGCTCCATCGCTCTCCGGCGGCGCGCCGATCACCGACAAGCGGCAGCTCGTCGACTATCTTGCCGCGGGCTGCAAGCCATCGAGCGAGTGGCGCATCGGCACGGAGCACGAAAAATTCGTCTTCCGCCGCAGCGATCATCGCCGCGTCGCCTATGACGGTCCCGACGGCATTCGCGCTCTCCTGCAAGGCCTGATGCGGTTCGGCTGGGAGCCGGTGCTCGATGCCGGCAATCTCGTGGCACTCACGGGGCCGGGCGGCGCGATCTCGCTCGAGCCGGGCGGCCAGTTCGAGCTCTCCGGTGCGCCGCTCAAGACGCTTCACCAAACCTGCGACGAAGTGCATGAGCATTTACGCCAGGTGCGCGCCGTGGGCGACGCGCTCGGCATCGGGCTCCTGGGACTGGGATTCGATCCGACGTCGCGCCGCGAGGATGTCTCCTGGATGCCGAAGGGCCGCTATGCCGTCATGCGGCGCTACATGCCGCTCAGAGGCAAGCTCGGGCTCGACATGATGCTCAGGACCTGCACCGTGCAGGTCAATCTCGATTTCGATTCCGAAGCGGACATGGTGCGCAAGTTTCGCACCAGCCTCGCGTTCCAGCCGATCGCTCTTGCGCTCTTCGCCAACTCGCCTTTCGTCGAAGGCAAGCCGAGCGGCTATCTCAGCTATCGCGGCCATGTCTGGACGGACACCGACCCCGACCGCACCGGGTTGCTGCCCTTCGTCTTCGAAGCCGGGTTCGGCTTCGAGCGCTATGTCGATTACATGCTCGACGTTCCCATGTACTTCGTCTACCGCGACGGCCGCTATATCGATGTCGCCGGGCAATCCTTCCGCGATTTCCTCGCGGGCCGTCTCCCCGGTTTTCCTGGCGAACGGCCGACGATCGGCGATTGGAGCGATCATCTCACCACGGCTTTTCCCGAGGTTCGCTTGAAACGCTATCTCGAGATGCGCGGCGCCGATGGCGGCCCCTGGCGCCGGCTTTGCGCGCTGCCGGCGCTGTGGACGGGCCTGCTCTATGACCGCATCGCGCTCGATGCGGCTGCCGATCTCGTGAGCGATTGGACGCTGGAGGAACGCGAACAGCTCCGCCTCGCGGCACCCCGCCTCGGGCTCAAAGCGCCCTTCCGCGGCGGCACTGCCCAGGATGTGGCGGTCAAGATGGTCGGGTTGGCTCGCGACGGCTTGCGTCGGCGCGCGCAGCACGACAATTCGGGCCAGGACGAGAGCCACTTTCTGGAGACTCTGACCGAGATCGCGGAATCCGGCCGTACCCCGGCGGAAAGCCTGCTCGATGCCTATGAAACGCGCTGGAATCATAGCATCGAGCCTATCTTCGCCGAAGAAGCCTATTAACTTTCGGTTGCACGAAAATCGCGCCATACGTCGCATGCCGCGCGCGATTTTTGCGGAACGACGCAACACGCTCAGCGTTGGTGACGGTGCAGTCCCCCCAAGGCTGCAGACTTGTCTCCACGCGCCCCGCATCCTGTCCCCCCATGGTGCGGGGCGTTCTTGCAGTCAGTAGTGATAGCGGCAGGCGGCGACTTCCAGCTGTTGCGCTTCTCCCTTGCCGGAGATGCGGTAGACGAGTCGATGGTCGCCGGTGATGCGTCGTGACCACCAGCCCGCGAGCACGCCTTTCAGCGGTTCCGGCTTGCCGATGCCCTTGAAAGGGGTGCGGAGCGCGTCTTTAACGAGCTCGTTGATCCGACGCGTGACGGCCGGATCTATTTCCTGCCAGTAGAGGTAATCGTCCCAAGCAGCGTGGGTCCACAGCAGCCTCATTCCTTGGCGGGAGGTTCACCGAGATCGCGCTCGTCAAGCTGACCGGCATCGGCACTTTTGATCGAGCGCAACAGCCGCTCGGCATTGGCCGGGCTGCGCAGCAAATGAAGCGTCTCGATCATGCCCTCGTATTCCGCTTCGGACATCACCACCACCGTGCCGGCGTTCTGGCGCGTCACGTGAAGCGGCGCACGGTTGTCCCAGACCTCGTCCATATATCGTGCGAGGTGTTGGCGGAAGTCCGTGTAGGAAATGTGGCTCATATCGGCCTCATCGGGATACGTACATATATATGTACAGAATTGCTCCGTCAACGGCGCAGCAAGTTGAAGCTCACAAATCCGATGTGGCCGCGCCCAATCGCATGACGGCCCAGCCCTCGGGATGCATCGCCGCCTCGGCGGGCGGGCGGCCGGAGAGCGACATCCAGCGCGAATGGAACCAGGCGGAGGCCGAAAGCTCGATCTTGAGGCGGCCATCGGCGGGCGGTCCGGAGACCCCGAGGGCCGACCAGGGCAGCTTGGCCTCGGCGGCGATGCGCGGCTGATCGGCGCCGAAATAGAGCGCGCTCGCTCCGGCAACCGGCACGCAGATGGCGTCGATCGAAGCGGCGGCCGCCCCCTCGCAGAGGCGCGCGGTCATGGGGGGATGATCCCGGGCTTTGGTGCGCGGTGGGATGAAGTAGAGGGTGAATCGCTTCGGTCCGGCACCGGCATCGGCATCGAGTTCGACGCGATAAGCCTCGCTTAGCGGAAAATCGCCGTCATAGGCGAGGAGGTCGAGGTCGTAGTAGTCCTGGCCGATCGTGGCGAGGGCGAGGCCCGATTCGCTCCAGGAGAGATAGGCTTCGCCGAAGGCGACCTCGCCCGGGCTCGCTTTGAGCGGCGGCAAGAGCGAAGCGGGTTTCGGCCAATCGATCAGCGAGGGATGCGCCGCATCGATCCGGGCATAGGGCACGGCGAAGGAGGCGAGGGCCGGCCGCTCGATCGGATGGGCCGCGGCGTGGAGCTTGGGCAGGTTGCGATTGGCGGCGCCGAGCGCCTTGACCAACGGCTCATAGGGGCGGTCATGGATATCGACCAGGCCGAAATTGTAATCCTCGGCATCGGCACGCCCGCCTTGGGGGTAGTCGTAATATTGGAACCAGTGGAGGCCGACGATCTCCGGCACGGCGGCAAAGCGTGCCGCCGCCGCGGCCGCGCCGCTCGCCCGCTCCTCCTGGGTCTCGACGGTCATGAGATGGCCGTTGTTGCGGTTGCCGGTGCGGTTCTCGCGCGCCGCATAGAACCATTCGGAGATCAGCACCGGCTTGCCGCCCGAAAGCGCGCGCAGGCCGTCGAAATAATAGGGCGCGATCCAGCCTTCGGGGCTGTCTACATTGTAGTTGGTGGCGATGACATCGACGTGGCGCGCGGCCGCTTTCACCGCCATCGCGTCGTAATAGATGGGGAGCCTGTCGCCCAAATAGAGCGCGTCGGGGTCGGCCGCATGGAGCGCCGCGGCGGCGAGCGCGTAGTAGCGTTCGGCGACGACGCCGGTCCAATGCCGCACCGCGGCGCTCCCCTCGCCGCCGGGCCTGAGCCGCGTCGCCTCTTGCGTCTCGAGCAGCTCCGCCCAGGACGTCACCTTGGGCGGCGGCACGAAATCGGCGGTGAAGCGCGCCCAGTCGTCGCGATAGATGTGGCGAAGCTCGGCGACCCAGCGTTGCTTCGTGAAATTGCTGGCGGGCTTCGCCGAGTAGAAGATGAAGAGCGCGCCACCCCACCAGCCGACCTCGTTGTCGGAGAAATAGCCGAGGCGGTAGGGCGTGTTGCGATAGGGCGCGGTCAGGCGGCGCGCTTCCTCGAACATGCGAGGCTCGACCGCGGGATCGAAGGGGTCGAACCAGTGGAAGCGCGCGAGCCGCCCCAGTTCGAGATTGATCGCCGTCGGCAGGCGGAGCTGTTGCGGCGGCAAGGACCAGGCGCCCGCCGAATTGAAGCCCCAGTCGAAGAGCCGCTGGCGCGTCGCCTTCACCCAATCATCGAGACTCGCCGCCGCCTCGTGCCAGTCATAGTGGGGCCGTTTCAGCGGCGTGCCCGAGGCGCCGCCATCGAGCACATTGACGCCGATCGAGAAGAAGCGCTCGCCGCAGGGCGTCTTGAGCCAGGAGACCCCGTCTTGCGCGATCACCGACCAGCGCGTCGAGGGAGCGGTGGCGAGCTCGCATGCCGTCCCGGCGGCGACGGAGAGCGGCGGCAGGAGCAGGGCACCTGCCAGCGCCGCCAGAAGGCCGATGGACCGCAAGGCGGCCCGCCGGCAAATCATGCGGCGGTGCCGCCGACGGTGAGGCCGTCCATGCGCAGCGTGGGCTGACCGACGCCGACCGGCACCTGTTGCCCGTCCTTGCCGCAGGTGCCGATGCCGTCATCGAGCCGCAGATCATTGCCGATCATGCTGATCTTGGTGAGGGCGTCGGGACCATTGCCGATGAGTGTTGCGCCCTTGACCGCGGGGCCGATCTTCCCGTCCTCGATGAGATAGGCCTCCGAGGCCGAGAAGACGAATTTGCCGGAGGTGATGTCGACCTGTCCGCCGCCGAAATTGACGGCGTAGAGGCCGCGCTTCACCGAGGCGATGATCTCCTTGGGATCCTTATCGCCGGCGAGCATATAGGTATTGGTCATGCGCGGCATCGGCGCGTGCGCATAGCTTTGGCGCCGGCCATTGCCGGTGGGCCGCTGCCCCATCAGATGGGCGTTGAGGCGGTCCTGCATGTAGCCTTTGAGGATGCCGTCCTCGATCAGCACGGTGCGCGAGGACGGCGTGCCCTCGTCATCGACGGTGAGCGAGCCGCGCCGGTCGGGCAGCGTGCCGTCATCGACGACGGTGACGCCCGGCGCGGCGACGCGCTGGCCGATCAGCCCGGCGAAGGCGGAGGTCCTCTTGCGGTTGAAATCGCCTTCGAGCCCATGGCCGATCGCCTCGTGAAGCATGACGCCCGGCCAACCCGCGCCCAGCACGACGGTCATCTCGCCGGCGGGTGCCGCCACCGAACCGAGATTGACGAGCGCCTGGCGCAAGGCTTCGTCGACCTGCGCCTTCCATTGCGCGGGATCGAAATAGCGCTGGTAGGCGATGCGGCCGCCGGCGCCCGAGGAGCCGGTCTCCATGCGGTCGCCTTCGCCGACGACGACGCTGACATTGAGGCGGACCAGCGGCCTTATATCGCCGACGCGCGCGCCGCCCGGCCGGATGATCTCGACCGCCTGCCAGGAGCCCACGAGCGACGCGCTCACTTGGCGCACCCGGGGGTCGCGGCTTCGCGCATAGGCGTCGATCTCGGCGAGGAGCTTCGCCTTCTCGCCGAAGGCGATCTGCGACAAGGGATTGGCGTCGGTATAGAGCGTGCGGTTGGTGCCGATGGGCGCTGCGGCGAAGGCGCCGGCATGGCCGTGCTTCACCGCGCGGACCGTCTCGCCGGCGCGGCGGATCGCCGCCTCGGAGAGTTC
>Ga0209062_1001877_pt1 | contig 31863 bp, 20 predicted proteins | sample Coa_R2_2_FD_187158 | JGI IMG/M metagenome (GOLD analysis project Ga0209062, IMG submission 187158) | Surface soil microbial communities from Centralia Pennsylvania, which are recovering from an underground coalmine fire - Coalmine... | ecosystem: Environmental > Terrestrial > Soil > Unclassified...
AGGTGACGCTGAAGAAGATCGAGGGGGCAGGCCACGGCGGGCCGCAATTCAACAGCGCGGAGAACCGCAAGCTGATCGTGGACTTTTTCGACAAGCACCTGAAAAACGTCAAGAAGGGGTGAACTCGAAGGGGATTGAACAAGATCCTGACGCCGCATGTTGCCGGCTATTCTCCCCGACAGCGGCAACATGCGTCCTCCGATACGCCAACGAAGCCCTCAAAGCGGCCAGGTAGCGGCGAGCCCTGGCCATTCTGCTTCCACCGACGTAACGCGCACGCTTGCGTCCATCGGTCGGCCGCCGTGCATTGTGCCAAGGCGTGTTCCAGATCGTCCATATTCTGATAGCGATCTTCTGGCTTTTTCGCCAAACAGCGAAGAACGATTCTTTCGAGATCGGCGGGTATTTCGGCACAAAACTCGGACGGCGGCCTCACGTTGTCACGAGCATGAGCGAACAACACTTCCATCGGGCTGTGGCGCTCGAAAGGCGGCCGGCCGCTCAGCAACATATAGGCGACGGCGCCGAGGGAATAAATGTCGCTGCGTCCGTCAATGTCCTCGATGCCGCTGGCTTGTTCAGGGGACATGAAAAGCGGCGTGCCGGAGAGGCCGCCCTCTTGGGTCAGCCGCGTCGAGGAAATCGTGGCGGCCTCCTTGACCAGGCCGAAATCGAGCACCTTGACCACGTCGTACACTCCGCCGCGCTCGGCCGCGAAAAGGTTGGCCGGTTTGATGTCCCGATGAATCAGGCCGACGGAATGGGCCTCGCGCAAGGCCTGGCAAGCTTGCCGCAAAAAATGGACGACACGCTCGGCGGGCTGCCGGCCCTGGGTCTGAATTATCTCTTCAAAGCTCAAGCCGGGGAGATATTCCATCACGTAGAAGAACGTACCATCATCCGTGCGGCCATAATCGAAGATTTCCACCGTGTTCCAATGCGATAGCCGCGCGGTCGCGCGAACTTCGCGCTCAAAACGTGCCAGGACCTGCGGGTCGCTGGTTCGTTCGGGCCGAATGAACTTAACCGCGCAGGGCCGCTTGAGCATTTGATGCTCGGCCAGGTAGACCTCGCCCATGCCGCCCTCGCCGAGCAGGGTGATAAGTCGGTACTGGGCAATGTGCTTGTTTGCTAAGCCCTTCCGCCGCAGCGTCCTGATTCGCCGTAATGCGAACAGGGCCGCGCCCACCATCACGCTGAATGCGACCAGATCAAGGAGGAAACCGACGATCGTTGCACTTGGCGAACTCGGGGCGTTTGTCAGCAATCTCGGAACGATGTATCGAAGGGAAAACACGCCGAAGCCGATCAAGACGATAATTCCGGCGGAGCCGATGCGGACCGGGAGCAGAGACGATTCTCCAGCGGCAGGATCGTTGGCGGCGACAATTTCCCCTGCGGCACGGCAGCCCTGAAACTGCTTGGCGGCGTTGGCGGGCACGTGGTCGATCGTCTCACGGTCAAAGCTTTCCCACGGCGTCGGCTTGAATTGGCTGTTCATAATTTGCCTCCATCATCTAGTCGAACGGCGCGTGTACGAATCGACAGTGGAGGAAAAAAATGTCAGCCCGGTTGCTCGGACAGCATACGGCCTCAAAACGGGGGCTGAGCGACATCCAGTTGTTGCTGGGGGCGGAGGGTTGACGTAACATAACCCCAGTCACGCACCGGTCGGGAGGAAGGCTCTCGGCAACCGGTGCAGCTGACCTTGCGGTCAATAAGGCGTGGCGATAGCAGGCCGTCCATACCCCAGCTTTCTGCCCCTTGGATGCTTCATGCCTCAACAATCCCCTGTGTCCCCTACCCAGAACTCGTCGCTCACACGAACGGTGATCGCCGGGGCCATCGGCAACTTGTTGGAGTGGTACGACTTCGGTCTATTCGGCTTCTTCGCACCAATCATCGCACGCCAGATCATGCCCCCGGGGGACCGCCTGGCAACGCTGCTGGAGACGTTTGGAGTCTTCGCGGCCGGGTTCCTGATGCGGCCGCTGGGGGGTGTGGTCTTTGGCTACGTCGGGGACCGTTGGGGGCGGAAGCGAGCGCTGGAATTATCGGTACTGCTGATGGCCGTTGCCACCACGCTGATCGGCCTGCTGCCGCCCCACTCCTCCATTGGCCTGGCGGCCCCGCTCCTGCTGACCCTGATGCGTCTGCTCCAGGGGCTTAGCGTCGGCGGCGAATATGTCGGTTCGATGTCGTTTCTGTCCGAACACGCCGCGCCGGCGCGACGCGCTTTTTTCGGGAGTTGGAGTTCCTTCAGCGTTGTCCTGGGATCGCTACTTGGCTCCGGCACGGCGGCCCTGCTGACCGGCTTGTTGTCCGAAGATCAACAGCAAGCGTGGGGATGGCGCGTGCCGTTTTTGGGCGGGGTCTTAATCGGCGTGGTGGGCCTGTGGCTTCGGATGGGGATCGAGGAGAGTCCCAGCTTCCTCCAGATTCAGAAGACCGGTAATCTGGCCGCCAATCCCATTTTGGAAACAATGCGGAAGGATCTCGGTCCTATCGCCATCACCCTCGGACTGGGAGGAGTGCTCTCGATCGGCTTCTACCTGCCGTTTGTCTGGCTGCCGACGTGGTTGTCTCAGATCAACCGGCCGGCGCTAGACGAAAACCAGGCGTTGACCGCCAATACGATCGCCCTGGCGGCGCTGCTCGTTCTGACTCCCCTGGCGGCCCTGATCTCGGACCGGGTCGGCCGCCGGCCGATGATCCTGGGCACTGCCCTGGGTTACGCGCTCCTATCGTATCCTCTTTTCTTGCTGATGTCGGCGGGGACTTTTGCCTATGCCTTGCTGGGAGGGCTGGCATTTGCAGCCTGCGATAGCCTGTTCTCGGGGTGCATGGCCGCGACGCTGGTGGAACTATTCCCCACTCGGACGCGCTATACCGGCATGGCCATCGCCTACAATGTCGGCATGGCCGTTCTCGGCGGTACGGCCCCGCTGGCCGCCACCGGCCTGATTCGCCTGACCGGGGATGTTCTGGCCCCGGCGTATTACCTTATCGGCGCAGCCGCGCTCACGGGCGTGGCCAGCCTGTTCGTCAAGCCCCGACACGGCCGGCCGCTGGACTGAGCGCTGTCTGCGATCAGGGACGTTCAGGCAACGCTTGATAAAACCGCCCCCGCTTGAAACATCAGACGGCCCTGACATTGGCGAAAGATCTCGTTTGGCTCTTGACGCAGAGCTTGCGTTTGGTACAAATCTTTAGCAAGCGAACCGACAACAGATTGCTCAGCTAAAAAAGCCCGGTGAGCCGACAATGAGTCGGTCACCTGAACGACCGTGAGAACAGCCACTCTCGGCGTTGCATCAGTCGGTTCCGCACTCCACCTTCATCCCATGCGAGGCGCTCGAAGTTTGCCTCGCGGTCGAGGCATGGGATCGCCTCGGTCCAGGAATAACCAGGAAAGTCAGGGTTTTCCCGGCGTCGCCATTACTGGTTTAACGGACCATTCTACCGTCAACCAACGCAGCGAGCGACGACTGGTATATCACCAGAGGCCCACAGGACCGAGGCCAAACGGAGCGCTCCGTTATGGGGGACAAGCCATGTCTAAAATCAAGCCGATTCCGTCAGGGGCCTATGTGCAATCGCAGTGGGAAGCTAACAAGCCGACCTCAGCCCCCATTTTGCCCGCGTCATGGAGGGCAACCGTGCTTCTGTCGCCATTTGGCGATTCGCAGTCTCCACTAACGAACTATTCGCAGTTGGTGGTCGGCACCATTGAGTACTTCTGGACGCCAATCGAAAGTTGGCTTCGCGCACGCCTCTATCTAACCCAGGATCTGATCTATTTTGATTTCGTATTCCTCAGTCAAAACGATAAAGCCGGGGACTGCCAATGGTACTGGATCGACTCGACTCCGCAAGGGTCCGTCAATCAAATCTATGGTCCTTTGACGACCACGCTTCGAATTCCTTCGCCAACGTTTTTTTCAGACCGAACTCAGCAGGGCAATACGTACCCCCTGGCGTGGGGTAATATGTACCCCCTGATGTGTACGGATTCGCATCCGGAGGGCATCGACTGCGACCACTGGACGGATCAACGGAATTGGTACGCGTTTCGGCGGGAGACCGGCAACCTTTTCCGCATCTTGACGATGGATCCGACGAACCCGCTGCTGTTACCGATTCTAGGCTCGTACTACCTCGCGAATATTCCGACCTTCAGGCCGAACACGGTTTCTGAGAGTAGCCACGAGCTAATTCACTGGATTCGCAAGGGCGCCGTCCAGAGCGCGCCTAGCGACTCGAACCCGATGCTCACTCAGCAGGACATCCAGCGAGCGATGGCTAATCCGCTCGCCTGTGCGAGATGCTCGCTGCGGGAAGTCCAGGCGTTGCTACCTGGGTTCATCCCCAGGCCAGCCGGGGTGGCGCGCCCGAACTGGCCGTACCAGCTATATATTGAGGGCTGGACGCTGGGCTCCCACGACGCGATTCCCTACGACACACGCGTTTGCTATCTGTGGACTGGGGACGCTAACAGCAAACAACAGACCGTCATGATCGGCAACGGCGCATCCGACTTGCCGAACACGCCGTACCTGGTGCGGGCGGATGCCTGCCTCAATACCAAGGGATCGACGTACCCCTCCTACGATTGGAAGTGCGACAAGTGGGAGTGGAATGGTGATGATCCTCAGGCTCCCTGGGGCATTCCGTATCCCGATTGGATTGCCGATGCCAACGGCGAGGTGATGGGACAAATCATCGGCAACCCACACTTCGGCCTCGGAGAGTGCGAAACCCTCAACCTGATTGCTGCGAAGGTTGATATGGGCGGCGGCCAACTTTCGATTTTCTGGGTCTGGTTCCTGGGAAATGAGGTCGGTATGTTGTTCAGCGAGGGCAGCTTCATTAAGTCCCTCGATCACCTGCAACTCATCGATTATACCCGCTTCGTGAGGAACGCCCCCGTGACGCAGGGGGATTTCTCAGGCCCGTTTCCAGCGGCAGAAGCGGTCGCCAGCCTGCGGGCGGGCGCCACGCACGGTCATCCTACAGTCTTCCACCGGGGTCAAGGACCCCAGGTGTAACCCCTTTTTGGGCATGATATGACGGACACCAACAGGCTGCCGCCTCTTTCTCTGTCGCCTCCTTCTGCCAGGCCGCGGACGTCGTTGTGCATGATCGTCCGCGACGAGGAACAAAATCTGGCTGGGTGTCTGGAGTCCGTGGCAGGCCTAATGGATGAAATCGTCGTTGTGGACACCGGCTCGACCGACGGAACGCGCGATATCGCCCGGCAGTTCGGAGCGCGGGTGTTTGACTTCCCGTGGGTCGATAGCTTCGCGGCAGCGCGCAACGAGAGCCTGCGCCATGCGACCGGCGATTGGATTTTCTGTCTCGATGCAGACGAACGGCTTACCGGGGAGAGCCGCACAAAACTCCAACAGCTCCTCGCCGGGTTGGACCTGAAGAACAAAGCCTATGGCATGACGTTCCTCTATCGTCCCGAACCAGGGAACCTGTTGACGACGGAAGTGAAGCGCGTGCGGCTGTATCGCCATCATCCTCAGGTGCGGTGGCAAAACCGAATCTGCGAGGACATCATGCCGGATTTGCATGCCTTGGGCTTTCGCGTGGAATGGACGGATATCACGATTGAACATATCGGCTATCAAGATCCCGTTGTGCGTGCCCGGAAATGGGAGCGTAATCTGCGGCTTTTGCAATTGGACTACGCCGAGGATGCCGGCAACCCTTATACGCTATTCGCCCTTGGCCGAATGTACCATGCTCTGGAGCGGCCGGCCGACGCCTTGCTCATGTTGCAGCGCGGCCTGGAACACCTCAACGCAGGGGATCCGTTGGGGCGCGGCTTTCATCGCCTGATCGTGGAGTGCCACCGGCTCTTAGGCCAGACGCCCGCCGCGCTGGCAGCCTGCTGCGCCGCTCGTGCTTGCTATCCGCTCGATGCGGGACTACGCTCGTTGGAGGCGCAGTTGCGCGAGGAGCTTGGCGACCTCGCCGGCGCCGAAAGCTGCTATTTGCATCTTTTGCGTGAACAGGAACCGAACTCCTGTGGCGGCCTACCGGACGGCTTGCTCGATTTTTGGACGCGCCATCAGCTCGCATCGCTTTATGCCAAGCAGGGCCGAACGGCCGAGGCCAACGCACTATGGCCGGCGGTCGAATCCTTAACGGACGGAGTTTTGCCTTGATTTGACATCGGTTTAGGAGACTTGAAATTGGACCAGCCCTCACTTGTTGTCGTCGGAACCGGAATCCGCATCATCGGTCAGATGACGACCGAAAGCATTGCCTGGATAAAGGCATCGGACAAGGTCCTCTACCTGGCTCACGACCCTGTCGCGGCCGAGGTCATCACGGGTTTGAATCCGAATGCAGAGTCGCTGGCCGGCTTTTACGCCGAGGGCAAGCCGCGGCGAAAGAGCCTTATGGAGATGGTTGAGCACGTCATGGAATGTGTCCGTTCCGGCGCGCGGATTTGCCTGGTGTTTTATGGTCATCCCGGCGTGTTCTGCTGGGTCGGACACGAGGCAATCCGGCAAGCCCGCAGTGCCGGCTATAAGGCGAGAATGTTGCCCGGCGTCTCGGCGCAAGATTGTTTGTTCGCGGACTTGAACCTCGATCCGGGTACCCACGGCTGCCAGATGTACGAGGCCACCGATTTTTTGAAATACCGCCCCAAGATTGATCCCGACAGTCTCCTGATCCTCTGGCAGATTGGTGCAACGGGAGACCCGCTGTTCACTACCAAACAGTACAAGAACTCGGCGCTGCTGCTTCTCATCAAGCGACTGTGCCGAATCTATGGCCGCGACCACGAAGTGATCGTGTACGTTGCTCCGATTCACTGGGCCGGAGAGCCTCTCATCGAACGCATGCCGCTCGGAGAACTCGGCAAGGCACGGTTATCCAGCAGCTCGACCTTGTGCATACCTCCTGCTCGTGCCTCCCGGCCAGAGATGAAAGTTCGTAAACTCTCGAAGCGAGCACGAGCCGATAAGGCATCCCCCAAGCCTCCTCCTCGCCGCCGCAAGGTCTCGGCCAAGAGCGGGGCGTCTGGGGTGGCCGAGTCGGTGCGTCGCTGATCGGTACACGTACTTGAAAATCGCTCTTCCCTCTATTGATGAAAGGAGAATGTTGTGGCGAAGCAAAACGCAAAGCGTACGCAGGAGTTCCTGACATTACTCGCGACCGATCCGAACGTGCTTCTAGCCTTCATTAAGAATCCAGAGAAGGTCCTGGAAGACCATAGGATTCAGGATCCAGCGACGCAAGCGCTCATCCGGGGCATGCTGGCGCTCGAAGTTGCCAAGAAAATGGTGGTTTTTCCGGTTGCGGCCTATATACACTGGTGAACGGCGCCAAGAGTACTAACGCACAGTCCGAGCTGGCCGGAACCCGAGATAGGGGCTTGAATATTCGGCCTCTGACTTGTGGCGGTGGGCAGCTCGGATGTCCCGAGCTGCATCGACATACGAGTAGCCGCGACAAAAGTGTTTCTCCGTCTTTCCCGCGTCATACGTGTTGTGACACCAGCTAAAGACATGTCCGTGCATATCAAACAAGCCCCAATCATTCGGTTTCAGGCTTGCCACGTCCCAGCTCCGGCTGCCGGAATTTTCCACATACCAGGCATATTTCCGCAGCAATTCAACGGATTCTCCGTAATACCGACTCGTCATGGCTCCAGCCCGGCAGGCACACTCCCATTCTTCTTCCGTGGGCAAGCGATAGCCGTCACGGCTCAGACAATCCCGAGCGGGTTTCATTCCTGCTTCATATTTGCCCTCATCATTCGGCTCATAACATCGCTGGAGGCCCTCTTGATTGCTTAACCAGTTGCAATACTCGGCAGCCTCGTACCAGGACAGCATGGTTACCGGATAATCCGATTTAGTGAGGCGGCCCAAAGCTTGCGGATCATGGCTCTTGAGGAAGCGCTGGAATTGATAAACGGTCACCGACTTCGCGGCGATGGCGAAGTGATGGCCGATTCTCTGACGCTGTTGCATATGCTCGTCCGGCAATCTCCCATCTTCTGTTGACGGCGAGCCTAACATGAATTCCACAGAGCCTGGAATCACCACCATCGTCTGACCCTGGGAATTAACGTACCACTGAGGTAAGCGTTGCCCAGCACCGCTCCTCGCCAGGTTTCTCTTGATGAATCCGAGTCTCTCTTCCCTCTGTTGCCTTTGCTTGGCCCATTTCTCCTCGGTATCTTTGAGCCACGGACCCCGCTTCCACTTGCGCAACAGCCATTCGACCGCCCCGTGAAGCCCGGGATCGGGATGGCCGCCATACCACTCGCACAGATCGTTCACCAATGCGTCGCGGTCCTCGGCCGCGATGTCCTCCTCCCAGAATTCTCCCAGGCTCAAGAGCAAGGCCCGGCGAATCTCCACGTCCGACTGTTCTTTCAGCTGTTGGCGAATCAGTTTGAAATCGACCCCGGATGGTCCCAATAGATGGATAAGATAGCTGCGTACTCGCGGGTCTGGGCTATGTTTGAGCAGCGGCCAGACTTTTTCGGATTGATCCATGCGGAGCAAAGCAACCGATGCTTTCGCCTTCCGCTTCGCCAAGTTCTCCTTGGCATCCTCCTCCGCATTTGGCGAGAGGCGTTCGTCCATTTCGGCAACCATTCGGGCGAGAATGCGATCTCCATAATCGCCGTGGGGCGGATACCTGGCAGCAAAGTCTAAGATGACGCGAATCACGTTCGGTCTGCTGTCGAGGAGTCGGCCAAAGTCCAGATCGGCGTCCAGCAATTGAGTGTAGAGGTATTCCGCCTGGCTCGGCTGTACCGGCAAGAGCGCGATGCTTGTGTTGAGCTTCTGTCGAGAGCCTGGTGCTGCCTTTGCATTTATCTCGTCGAGCCGCGTGTTGGCCCAGGAGCGGTAGGGTGCTATCGCCTCGACGAGCGCGGGCACCTGAGCAATTTCGGCTGTCTCAAGGAGTTGCACCAACTCGGCCGCGCGGCTAGCTTGGTAAACCGCGAAGCCGACAAACGTCCCCATCAAAAGCAACATGCTCAAAATCAAGGCCCACTTCGCATGATAGCGGCCGGCCTTCTGCATTAAACGTTGTTGCGGCTCCGTCCAGTTTTTCTTTGACGTCAAGAGACGGATGCGGCCCCATTGCAAAAAAGAAGGAAGGTGCCGGTTCTCAGGGCGGGCGCTATAAAGGGACGCCAGGTCTTTTATGAGCAGCCGGGCACGGCCCCGCGCGGTGGCCTGTTCTTCGCGGGTAAGCCAATCGCGCAGGGAATGAACAAGATAATCATGGGTCAGTTGATAAAAACGAGGGGCACCGCTTAGAGTCGCTTCGCCCTCCCGTCCGTCACCACGTATTTCGCCCATTTCATCCTGCGCGGCTCCCTCGGGGTCGGCCGGAGTGATCAAGCGAAGCTCTTTATCTAGAACGTAAAGAAGGTCGTCAAAGTCTTTGAAGCTCGTTTTCTTTGGGCGATTTGCATAGCGCGACGCCTCCAGCAATTGCTGGTAAGATTTCATGTGCCCCTTGATGTTTGTGCCGGAATCGGGCAGAAGCGCCTGGAGCACCTCCTTGGAAGCATCTCGATGATGGAGGTGTGCTGGAGATGCAGTCGGCCCGCTGAACGTTTCCTCAAGGAACTTCGCGCCTACGCCGGTCGCACCGCCCACGGCCTTTAGGGAACCGGGAGTCCAAGCTTTGCTCTTCATCCACTCCGCGAACAGCGCCAGGCGGACACAGATCACCTTGCCTTCCCCAGCCAGCTCCGTAACGGCCTGTTCCAGAAACTGCTTTTGCTCCTTGCTGGTTTCTCTGGGGTCCTGCGGAAGCCGGCCAAAGGCTCGCCCAAACGCAGCGAGTACTTTCTTGGCGTGCTCCACGTCGAAGAGATCGACCAAGAGACAGTTCTGACCTTCCAGAAGAGGGACCTCCAACTCTTTGAGGAAACGGCTAACCGAGAGCCAGAAGTCATCTCGCACCAGGATAAGACACTGCACATGCTGACCGTCACATTGCCGCAATGCCTCGATGAGTTCGGCGCTGTCGGTCTCCGGTCGCCTGCGACTCCGGCTGGCCTTCCCATGAAGCCATTGCTCGAACTGGTCGAGGACGATGAGGACTTTCTTTCCGGGGGGAAAGACCTGCCCGCGACGCAAGGCTGTCAGTGTGTCCTTCAATCCGAGCTGAGCCAGCGCGGGAAGGTTTGCCCCCGACCAGGGAGAACTCGCATCGCGCCACTCGCGTGTCAATCGCCTTCGCAGGACGTTGAGTAAGCGAACCTCCGTTTCCTCGGCGCTGGCCTCAATGTAGACGACGATCACTTCTTCATTCAGCCGCGGCAATAAGCCCGCCTTGACCAGGGACGATTTGCCACTCCCGGATGGTCCGTAAATCAGGCCCACGGAGAACGTGTTGGCCTCGTCCATCTCTTCAATCCGCGTCTTCCAGAACCGAATACTGTCCGGCAGTCCATAGCGGTCGCGAGGCCCGGGGAGGAGTTCGAGAAAGAAGTCGGCATCTTGCGCTTCAAAGGAGCGCAGTCCCTTGGGCACAATCTTAATGGGTGGGTCGCTGGAAAACCGCGTCTTGGACCTGGTCCTCGACTGGTCCTCCGGCGCGGTTTCCGTCAAAAAAAAACGCAGATCGTCGGCAAAGTCTTTCGCCGTGGCGTACCGCTCCGAAGCTCGTTTGGCGAGGGCTTTGAGGCAAATTCGTTCCAGCTCGGGCGGAATGCTATCGTCCCTTTGGCGAGGCGGGCGGACATCGGCGTTCTTGATTTGCTCCAGAATGCCGTCGATCGTATCGGCCTGGAAGGGGCGCACTCCGGTTAACATCTGGTAGAAAACAATTCCCAGGCTGAATATGTCCGATCGGCCGTTCACGCGGTTGCCCTCCCCGCGTGCCTGTTCAGGACTCATATAGGCAGGCGTCCCCACCATGCCCTCGCCTTTGCCGAAGTCCTTTTCACGCAGCGCCAAACCGAAATCGGCGACATACGGGGTCGACGGCTGACCGACTATCGTTGGCCGCTCCAGCAGGATGTTCCCCGGCTTAATGTCCCGATGCACAAGCCCCTGACGGTGGGCATAGTGCAGTGTCTCGGCCACGACGCTTACCAATTGCGTCGCTTCACGCACCGAAGGCCGGAACACTCGGATTCGTCGTGCCAGCGTACCACCTCTTATGAGCTTTGAGACGATAAAAAAAGGGTGCTCCGCCGTGCTGCCGACGTGATAGACGGGAATGATGTTCGGGTGATTGAGGGCCGCGACGATGCGCGCTTCGGCTCGATAAAGCTCCGCGTCTTCCGGCCTGGCTACCAGGTAACGGTGCGGCACCTTGATGGCGACGTGCCTGGACAACTGGTTGTCGTAAGCCAGGTAGACGATACCAAAACCACCTTGACCGAGGATCTTCTCGATGCGGTAGCCGCCGATTTCCTCCGGGATGGTAGGAAGACGGGTTAACCAATCTGGTTGGGTTAGATCAAGAATCAGCGTTGGATCGGCCGACAGCCGTGGGTAGCGCTCCCGATAGTCCTCCCACCGCACGGTCTCGCCAAGCTTCCGACGTCGCTCGAAATCGACTTGAACAAGTTGAATCAGTACGGCGCGGTACAGGCTAGGCCTGTCCTCACGGGGCAGGAAGTCGTCAATATTCGGCCGGCCGCCGTTCTGCCAGACCTCTTCGAAGCGCCGTACAACGGAATCGACCTCGTGCCACAGCTGCTCATCCGCAAAACTTCTGTCCGGCTTTTGCCCCGTTTCATCGAAGTCATCTCCATTAAGACTGTCAGCCATGGAGCAATCTCTCTCATTTAGAGGCGAGCAACGTCAGCAATTGCTCTGGTCGGTCGAGCACATAGTCCGGGGCGTGCTTGGTAAGCAGTTCGCGGGTATTATACCCCCAGGTCACCGAGGCCACATCCACCCCGGCCTTCCGTGCCGCCAGGATGTCTCGTACTTCGTCGCCCACATACACCGCGCGCTCACCGGCTGAGGCATGACGCTTTAGAAAGTGTCGAATGACACCACCCTTGCCGAAAATGCGGCGGTAGCCGATGACGGATTCAAAGTGACTTGCAACCCCGTTGGCCTGCAAGCAAGCCAGGATGTTGTCGCGGGAATTCGAGGACAGCACACTCATCCGGCAACCGGATCGCTGAAAGGAGTCGAGGACTTGCTCCATGCCGGGGAAGAGGTGTATGCCGGGCATATCTCGACGTACCCAGGCCAGCACGCTTGTCAGCAAGGATGGGACTCTCACCAACGGAATGCCCAGGGTCCGCAGAAGTTCAAGCGGCGTGAGATTGCGGGCCGCCTCGGGGTTGTCGATCGGACGGAGTCCGCGTCGTGCAGCCAGGGCATTATAAGCGGACACGAGGCAGGAAAAAGTGTCGGCGAGAGTGCCGTCGAAATCCCAAAGCACAAACGTATAACGCATGACATCTCTCGATGATTGATCAAGGTGCTGGCCCCATCCGCCCCGGCCGTCACGGAGGCGTTTGCAGGACAATCAAGCTGACGCTGTCGGCCGGACTGGAAACTTGACAAGAAAAGTCGGACCGTACATCGATCTCGCGGCGCTCCGTGGGTAGCAGTTCCAATTCCTTGGCAGACCAGGAACGGCTGCTGTCAATCCGCCAGACTGTCAGACGCGAGCGTCCCGCCGTCAGACCGGTGAAACGGATCGTCGCCACAACATCGCGTGAGGCCGGCAGGCTGTAGTTTACCAGCAGGACCGCTGACCGGCCGCGATCCCTCGCCGCCAGCACGCGCACATCCTGCGCCGAGGACTGGACACGTACGCGCCGCCCGCCAAGCTGGCCGAGCAGCTGGTATATGAAGTACTGCGGCCGCACTTCCTGGCCGACGCCGAATAGCCCGAAACGGTGCGGCACTTCGTTCCAGTGGTGGTACATGATGCCGGGATCGTGAAAGAAGGGCCGAAACTGCTCGACGAAGCACACCTGGTCCCACAGGTGGTAGTAGAAAGACCAATCCACATGCGCGTCCGTCATGGCCAGGATCGCTGCAGCGGCGGCGGCCGCGCGGCGCGGCGCGAACGCCTGCTCCTCCACCGAGATGCGCTCGAACCCTTTATTCCACTCCGTTACCATCGACTCGGGCCGCCGGGCTGGGAACTTCGCGCCGAGCAGCGCGCGATACTTATCCGCGAGGCGGGCGTGCTGCCGCGGATCATCCGCGTAGAGGTGCCACGAGATGAAATCGAGTTGGATGCCTTCCTTGACGCATAGATCGATGAACTCGGGCAACAGGTCGCCATTGGCATTGGCGACCGCCGGTCCACCAACTTTGGCTTGAGGGAACGTAGACCGGATCGGGGCCGACGTCATCCGGTAGTATGCGGCGTAATCGCTCGCCTTGCGGATCAGATACGGACAGCCGCCCTGCTCACCGATGTCCGTCTCGTTGCCAATCTCCCAGTGGGTCACGATGCGCTTGTCCACGGAGTAGCGCCGGACCAGGGCGGCGATGACGCGCTGCCATTCCTCGATGTCGTTGGGCCGCCACACAGCCGGGTCAACCTTGGGAAACAGCGGTTTCGGCTTGATCGTGATGGCAGCGACGACCTTCGCATCCGTCCGGGCCAGTGCGTCCATGTAAGGGTCGAGCCGACTCCAGTCGAAGCGGCCATGCTCTGGGTAAATATGGAAGAATTCCTGGATGAAGATGCGAATCAGTCGTGGTTTCAGTTTGGCGGTGCCGCGCACGACTCGGTCCGGAAGAGGAAGCGTGTTAATGCCGCCATGCCCGATGCCGTGTCGCCACAACTCAAGCGCCCCCTCATCCGACGCCAAATCCACGGCAACATCGATCACCGGAGGAGTGGCCACGGGCAGTGGTGGCGGAAGTGGACGGCCGTGTGCCTCGCGCAGGACATCAACCGGCGTGGTCTGCGGGGCCGGATCGTCCGGATTTCCCGGCGGCATGGCGGCCGGGATGAAAGTCAGAGATAGCAGTAAGAGCACCTCGGCCTACCTCCCCATTTTGTGGTATGGGCGTAGCTGTTTCGGTCCGCTCGAACCCGGCGAGCGCAGCGAACCTGCGAGCAGAGAGACTCAGGCACCATCGAAGCTGTAGCGACATAGTTGACCGATTCGCCGCGAATGAGTTTATATTAGCTGTTCGCCTGATTGATGCCGATTTCGCTTCCCTTCTTCCTGCATTCTATGTCCGCCGCTTTTTTCGTTGTGCGGACAAATTCTGCCGGGATAATAGGAGCGCACGAGGAAACAATGAAAAATCTTAAGCGGTCGCGCGCATGCGCCGTGCTCCCTTTTACGCTTTTACGAATAGAGGACTGTCGTGAGTGAGCGATTGCGAAAACAGCAGCCGGACCTGGAGAAGTTTCGAGATTACCTGATCGTGCTGGTTCGCTTGCAGACGAATTCTCTGCTGCGAGGCAAGCTCGATCCTTCGGGCGTGGTCCAGCAGACGCTCTTCGAGGCCCACAAGGCGTTCGCGCAATTGCGCGGCCGAAGCGAGGGCGAGATCCTGTCCTGGCTGCGCACGGCCCTGGGTCACAACCTGGCGGACGAGATCCGCCGCCTGGGCGCCGGCAAACGAAACGTGGTCCAGGAAGTATCGTTGCAGCAGGCGCTCGAGCAATCCGCCTCGCGCCTGGAGGAATGGCTGGCGGAGAACCGGACGGCGCCCAGCGAGTGGGTCCAGCGGCAGGAGCAGGCGCTTCGGCTTGCCGAGGCGCTGAGGCAGCTGCCCGAGAAGCAACGACAGGCCGTCGAATTGAGGCACTTGAAAGGGTTTTCGCTGGCCGAGATCGCTGGCGAGCTGAACTGTAGCAAGGCGGCCGTGGTGGGGCTGTTGCACCGCGGCGTGGGGAAGCTGCGCTCGTTGCTGGAGGACGAAACCAGGGAGTGAACCATGCAGCCATCGGCGTCTGGCGGGGAGCGCGAGTTGCGTTTTCAGGAGGTGGTTGCCTCCTATCTGGAGGGGCTTGAATCCGGCCAGGCGGAAGACCTGCCCGCGTTGTTACAGCGCTATCCGGAACTTGCCGGGGAGATCGCCGCGTTTTTTGACAACCAGGAGCGGATCGCTCGACTGGTTCCGTCCCCGGCTGGGAGGGCCGCGGTAGGCCGGGAGCCGATGCCAGCGAGCTTAGGCGACTTTCGCATCGTGCGTGAGGTCGGCAAGGGCGGCATGGGGGTCGTCTACGAGGCGGAACAAACCTTGCTGCGGCGTCGGGTGGCGCTGAAAGTGCTGCCCTTCGCGGCCATGATGGACTCGCGGCATTTGCAGCGTTTCCACAACGAGGCGCGAGCGGCGGCATGCCTGGACCATCCTCACATCGTTAAAGTACATGCCGTCGGCTGCGAGCGCGGTGTCCATTACTTCGCCATGCAGTTCATCGAAGGGCAATCGCTCGCCGAGCTGATCGCAGCGCAGAGACGTACCTCGGCGAGCGGGGTCGCGTCAGCGCCCCGAGATGGGCAGGCACTCGGGGCGCTGACGCAAGACCGCTCGCCGGACGCTGTGACCCAACCGATTGTACACGCTACCACGCAAGCGCTGTCGCGCGATGCGGCCCACTATCGCCGTATCGCCGAGTGGGGCATCCAGGCGGCGGAGGCATTGGAGCACGCGCACAGCCTGGCCATCATTCACCGCGACATCAAGCCGGCCAACCTGATGATCGACAGCGCGGGGAGCCTGTGGGTTACCGACTTCGGCCTGTCGCGGACGGCGGCCGACAGCGGCTTGACGATGACCGGCGATGTAGTCGGCACGCTGCGTTACATGAGTCCGGAGCAAGCGTTGGCCAAGCACGGCCTGGTGGACCACCGCACCGACATCTACTCGCTGGGGGCCACGCTGTACGAATTGCTGACGCTACGCCCCGTGTTCGACGGACAAGACCGGGAGGAATTGCTGCGCCAGATCGTCTTCGAGGAGCCGCGTCCGCTCCGGCGCATCGACCCTCGCATTCCTGCGGAGCTGGAGACCATTGTTCTCAAGGCCATGAGCAAGGAGCCGACGGGCCGCTATGGCCGGTCGCAGGAGTTGGCGGACGACTTGCGCTGCTTTCTGGAGCACAAGCCGATTCGGGCGCGGCGGCCGACGCTTGTGGATCGACTGGCGAAGTGGTGCCGGCGGCATCGGCCGCTGGTGCTGGCGGCCGCGGTTTTTCTGCTGCTGGCTCTCGTGGGATCGACGGCGGCGCTCGTGCTTATCGTCCGCGAACAATCCGAAACGGCGCACGCGCGCGACCTGGCCCTCGAACGCGAACGCTCGCTGCGGCGGAACCTTTACGTGCAAGACATGCGGCTGGCATGGCAAGCCTTGCGCGATGGAGAAGAGGAGCGGATGCGGGGGTTACTCGATCGGCACATTCCCGAGGTCGGCCAGGAGGATTTACGCGGCTTCGAGTGGCATTATCTGCAACGGCGTTCGCGCGGCGTGTTGCGCGAGGCGGCGCGCGTGGCGGCTCACAAGGGAGATGCCTACTGCGTCGTTTACTCGCCCGATGGCCGAACACTCGCCAGCGCCGGGCAGGATGGACGGGGCCGACTCTGGGACTCGCGGACACTTGAGCGCTTGGGGGAACTGCGCATCGAGCAGTGGGGAGTCAACGAGGTCGTCTTCACGCCGGACGGAAAAACGCTGGCCGGTTCGGGCGATGACGGGACGGTTCGCGTGTGGGACATCGCCTCGGCGACGCAGCGAGCCAAACTGCACACGGAAGCTCCACGTACCGAACTGTCCGCGCTGGCCCTTTCTCCCGATGGCAAAACAATCGCCGCCGGGGGAAGCGATGGTCGAATCTGGTCGTGGAATTTGGCGAGCGGCGCGTTGAACGCTGTCCGCAATCCAGGAGCCGGAGCGATTCACTACTTGGCGATCTCGCCGGATGGTCGGTACCTGGCCACGGCAAACGATGCCAGCCGGGTCTTGCTGCTGGACCCGGCCACCTTGCAGGAACGCGGGCAGCTCCAGCATCCTCATGGGAAGGTGGAATGCGTGTGCTTTAGCCGGGACGGCCGAACATTGGCCGTCGGCTCTTCGTGGGGGGGATTCATCCTCCTATGGGATCTGAAGGGGCGGATACTGCGATCCACGCTGCCGGGGCACAACATCGTTCAGTCTTTGTCCTTTTCGCCTGAAGACACGCTGTTGGTTTCGGGGGGGAACGACGGGCGGGTGAAACTCTGGGACATTCGCTCGGCGAGCTTGCGAGCCTCGGCGCTAGAACCAACTGAGCGCATCTGGTCCGTGGCCTTCGCGCCAAACGGCAAGCAGCTGGCAACGGCTGGCCGGGATGGAATCGTCAAACTCTGGAATGTCCACGGCGAGGATCGCCGAACCATCCGAGTGGCCCCAGAAGCGAAGGGGGGGCTAACGGTTTGGGCCGCGTTCGCGCCGGATGGCCAAACGCTGCTCACCCACACCAAAAAGGGCGATTTGCGGCGCTGGAGCGTCCTCACCTGCCAGCGAGTAGAGTCAATGGGAGAGCCAGCCGTCTCACAGGCCCGACCGGCGCTTTCGCCTCGCGGCCGGCTGGCCACCGTCGAGGACGACGGAAGGACCCTGCGCGTGCAAGACCTCTCCGGCGCGGCCGTGCAGGAATATCGGCACGAGAGGGCCATCACTGCCGTCGCGATCTCCGCGGACGGCGAGCAGATCGCCTTCGGGGATGTTTTACCCGCGATCTGGCTGTGGAAAGTCGGCTCGGATCGGCCCCGGGAACTGGTTCGCCCGTCTCACGAGTGCAGCAGCCTGGCGTTCGCGTCGGATGGCTCGATGGTTGCGGTCGCGGATGACGCCCGAGCTCTGCTTGTGGACACCGCCCGCGGCGAGTTACTCGCTACTCTGAGCAGGCACACGAAACTGATCGCCAGCGTGGCCATCAGCCCGGACGGTCGCCAACTGGCCACGGCCAGTTACGACGGCAGAGTTCGCATCTGGGACCGTCAGAGCGGACAGGAACGCCATTGCTTCTGGAAGCACCGAAAGCGAGTGATTGCCCTCGCCTACTCTCCCGATGGCAAAACGTTGGCCAGCGGCGGAGAAGAGGGCAAGGTCATGCTCTGGGACACGACCGGGGGCGAGGATCTTATGACACTGGACGACCACAGCGGCACGATTATCACCCTCGCATTTTCCCCGGACGGAAAGATCCTGGCCGCCGGGGGGCATGGGACCAATGATACAGGGGCAGATGTGACGTTCTGGTATGGCGAGGGGGTAAGTCCGGAACCGTAAGAATTAGCCGACCCTCGCCGCGATGCCAGGGCGGCAGCCAGCTAAACGGAGACAGGAAGAGGAGAACAGGTGGCCGGTGAGGCTCCGCCGCCAAGCAAAGCCCTCACCGGCCGGTACGACGGCCGAGCGTCCGGTTTGCGCGCTCGGGACGTTGTCTTTAACCAGAATAACGCAGACCGCCCCCATAATGGAGATTCGAACGATGTTGTTCTCATCCTGGCTGCGCAACTGGAAACGTTCACTTGACCGCCGCTCGGTAAGGAATCACATCCGAGGACCGAGAGCCGATACCGGCTGGCTTGGGCGACTCAAAACTCTGGCGTGACCTCGCCGCCGTTGGGCGTCAGCAAGGCGAGCACGGCTGATGAGGAGGTCGCATACGCGATGAGATGCGCGGAACCGTCGGCAAACAGAAATTGAGCACCGCTGAAGTGGGCCGAACCCCAATTGAACTGAAAACGGATGCCGGGGGCATCACGCACGATCACGGGTTTGCTCCGCTCCGTCCCGCCCGCGCCGCCAAGGAAGAAAGGCTCGTCCCAATACCACGTCCCCGTCTGATAATTCCGCGGGTCCATCGCTTTCTCGCCGGCGAGGATGGTGTTCGATGTACCATCGGTGAACTGAGCCATTGACAGGCAAACGGGCCGGTTGGGACAGGCCAGGGAGTTGATGGCGTAATCGGTTTTGCCCCACTGCCAACCGCCGCTGATGTAGCTGCCGTATTGGTCGGAATCGGGGGCCGTCTGCGCCATGACGAGCCGCCGTGCCGGGCAGATGTAGAGCGGCAACGGATTCATCCAGGCCCGCTGCTCGTAGAGGTTTTGCTGTTCGACGAAGGGCAAGATGGCGTAAGCCCAGCTGCCGGTTTGCTGAATGGGGCGCATATTGGGCTGGCCGACGCCCCAAAAATGAGCCGGGGGGTTGTTGAACTCGATGCTCTCTGGGACGAAGAGTTGTCCACTGGCTGTAGGGATACGTTCTTTGCCGTCCCAGCCGCCATTGCTTGGGAAAACCAGATAGGTGTCGTGGTGCATCTGCATGGCCAGGCCGATTTGCTTGAGGTGATTCGCGCATTCGATGCGGGCGGCGGCGGCGCGGGCTTTCTGCACGGCGCACATCAACAAGCCGATGAGCACCGCGATGATGGAAATGACCACCAACAGTTCAATCAGGGTGAAAGCTATCCGGGAACGTGAAGGGGAGAATCGCATGGCTGCCTCCCTGGGGAAACGGCATGCCAAGATAATGAGCCTCACGAAAGCGCGAGGCCGACAATAAGCTAACTATACATTCTAAATGAAGTGACGTGTCCGTCAAGGCATGTGTGGATAAGCGAAAAATGAAAAATCGATGAGAAATGGAAAAGTCGCATTGACGGCTCAGCTAGCTCCGCGTAAACTCAACTTCTCTCGGAATAGGGAACAGGGCATCGGCTGCTTCAGAGACGAGCTACCGAGGACTACGCCCATGTTCGCCACAGTGACAAAACAAGTCGGGATACTCCAGCGCCACAGCGCCACAGCGCCACAGCGCCACAGCGCCACAGCGCCACAGCGCCACAGCGCCACAGCGCCACAGCGCTGACATTGCCTACTTTTCTTCGCCCGAATTTCCCAACCAGATGTCTGGCAGCCGCCGTAGTGGGTGCATGTGGAATCGATGTTGCGCGCAGTGTGGCAGAGTGGAAAAACAATAGCCGCTCGAAGCAGAGGCGATGATGAAGTGGTTCCCTGAGGGATTGGTGGTTTTGGGATGCCTACTCGGTGGCCTATCGCTGTTTTTTAAGGAATGGCGAGGAACAGAAGCGCCTGCCGCAGAGAGCATACCTGACGAATCCGGTACGGCGAAAGACTGCGGAGCGATCTCCCTGTACTTGATTTGCCGGCTGGAGGGAACGCCAGCCAGCTTCGAGGAAATCCGAAAGCTCACGAGGACATCTATAATCGGAACAAGCATGTTTGACATCAAGGAGGCGGCTGAGCAGCAAGGATTTGAGGCGCGAGGCTCCATGTCCTCGTTTGAATCGCTATTGGATCATCTCGCTCACCGAGGGCGTTACGTGATTCTGTTTTTCCAGGAAGGCCATTTTGCCCCAGCGGTGCAGCTTGTTGGCGACAAGATAAGGATCATCGACACCCGCCGCCTTGAGCCGAAAGATTATTCCGCGGATGACCTGAGCAGGATGGGGTGGGACGGAACGGCCTTGCTCTTGCAAAAATCAGGACGAGAGTGACGCAGCAGGTCAAGGAGAAAAGATGAGCTTCCAACGAGTCTTGTTCCTGATGTCGATCTCCAGTATCGCACTGGTTGCGGCTGTGTATGTGACATCACGGAAAGTTGCGGTATCTAGCGAGATAGGAAGAGAAGAGCAAACAGTGCCACTCGGATTAAAACTGGAGCCGCAAATCCTCGATTTGGGAAGCGTCATGATGCACCGGGAGATCCAGTTCACCACGCAAATCCATAATTATGGCCAAGAGCCAATCAACTTGGCGAAATTGGAAAAGTCATGTGGCTGCACCAGCGCGTCAGTCACGAAGGACACGTGCCAGCCCGGAGAAAACGTCGAATTGAAGGGAACGCTCTATCCCCGCAAACCCGGAAGATTTCGTCACCTGGTGAAGGTGATAGAAGCGGCTCAAGACTCGCCGCAACACGTATTGGAAGTAATCGGGGAGGTAATAACTAGCATTAGCGTAACCCCAGAATCCGTCCTTTTGAGTCCCAGTGTTTTCGAGAACAAAGCGGTCGAGCAGGTAATCATATTCAAAAACAATTCCGATGAGCGTGCCGTCGTTCGGGAACCGATGGGAATGCCCGAAGGGTTATCGGTGCGAATCCCGAAGGGCGAGATCGGTCCGAAGCAAGAAACGAATGTTGTTATACGAGCTGAACCACGCTTTTTCTTGGAAACAAACGTAAATTTGTCGTTCCCAACGAATCATCCGACTCAAGATAACGTCGCCGTAACAGTTCGGTTGCGGCCGGAAAACGGTTTCTCCATTGTGCCGAGCAAGATCCGGCTCGGAGTCGTCTCCAAAACTGAGTTGGAGACATCACCTGTCCGGTTATCCTTGATTGGCCCCGGTGTAAAGGACCTGCAAGTTGCCCAGATAATCACACCTCCGTTTCTCAGATTATCCAAGCAGAGTACGCGCAGAGTCGATTGCATGGAAATGGAATTCGTTTTCACCAAGACACTGCAAGGAATCAGCATACAAGGTTCGATAAGAATCGACTTGGACGTCACCCCACGAGGACAAACAAAGAAAGGGATTGTCACTCTGAATGTTCCGATCTCTGGTTTAGTGCACGACTAAACCATTAATGTAGCCTTCGTTGTGAAGTTTAGCGTGCGCCCACGGAGACCTGGCTGCTATCAAGACTTTCTCGCAAAGGAGGATCAGAAATGCGTCTGAACTTGTATCTACTTCAGCCGCTCTTGAGCCGTCGAAATCTGCTCGGGCTTGGGTTAGGCGTGTATTGGCTGATCTTATTCGTGGTTAGTTTCCGCGCTAATTCGGAGAGTGTGCTTGGTGATAGGGAGATGATGAAGCTTGTCGGAGGACAGTCGGGTGGGGCCTATTGCCAACAACGAACACTGTGTAAAGATCGTTCTTGCCAAGAATGCACAGCAGCCCAACTCAACGGTCCATGTATGGACCAGCAAAAGCCTTTTATAGGGCAGACCGGTTACTATACAGAGACCTGCTTGACGAATGGTAACCTCGAAACCTGTCAAGTTACAGGCCAGAACACAAGTGCTCAGTGTGTAGATTATTTCCCCTGTAACTGCCGCCCAGATGAAAACAATGATCCTAAGTGCTTCCCGGGATTAGTCAATAATTCCCAATGTACAACAATCGATGCAGGAGTAACGTGTACCTATACACCATGTCGTAAGTAACTTGTATTACTTGGAGCAGAAAAACTGAATAGCTCTAAGAGAGAGAACGCCTTTTTCATAAACAAAAGGAGTTCTTCGCTCACTTTTTCTACTCCAAGTTCCGGGCAGATGATAGATGGGGAACTACACTTCCCAGACCAACACAGATGTCGATTTCTCGGTTGTCGGAGGCGGCGAGTGTTCGGTAACTCATACACGACAAGGTTCAAAACATGAAGGCCAGAATCTGCGCGGCTTCTATGCTTTTTCTATCATCTATCAGCGTACTTGCAGGAGCGCAGCCTTCCGCTGAATTATCCTCTATTCAGGAGGCCTATAAGGCAGCGGTGGACAATCTTGTCTCCGGTTCAGGAATAGGGATTTATGAGGTTTACGCCGCGCGCCCCGGGAAAGAATCCAAACTAGAATTAAAAGCTAAAGCAAAGGCAGAGATTTCCTTCGATCATGGCAAGTTCTACATTCGCCTCGATTATGATAAAGATGATTTTTTTCGACTTGATTCTCGTATCATTGTTTATGACGGTACGGCTATTCTCGTCAACAGAATCTCAAAACATATTCATCCATCTCATTCGGAAGGGGACTTGTATGAGGGAAAACCGACTGGTCCGGTTATGAGATTGGCTGGTTTCGACTATAACCCGTGCGAATTGCCAGCCAAAATGTTGCGCGCTGACCTTCTTTCATCGAAGCTCTCTACTGACTTAATGATCACTCCCGACGCGAACAAGGATTACTCTGGTAGCTACAGTATTCCTCCTGTTGTTCGTTGCTCTTTTCTCGCACCTCGTAAGGCCGGCTACCATATCATCGCTTACTATGAATCCAATACGAACCACAACGATTTTCAACACGTTAAACGATACGCCACTTGGGAGCGAAAGAATAATCTTTGGTACGTAAAATCGATAGACAATACATGGCTTTCGATTGATGGAAGTGGAGAGCGAATAGTTTTCCAATATACAGCCTTTGAGCCTAACGCGAAGGTTCCTTCATCGTTGTTCAAGTTCAATTCTCTGTCCTTATCACCCACAGCACGTGTTATTGATCGACGACCGAATGCTGATGAACCTGTTCTGCGCCAGACACAGTCCTCCTCCACTAACATGGATAAACTAGACACTTTGGCTGAATCGGTAAAGGCTCTTTCTCCTTCGTCTCCTTCGCCAGCACCGCGTAGCAGGGTGCTGCAATACCTTCTGCTGGCTTTGGGTTTTCTCACTTGTGCCTTCGGTGTTTCATTATTATGGCGGCGCATCAGAAAGAGAAACCTTCCGGCAAATTCTTAACTCCGTCGATTATTCAATTCGGCATTGCGCATAGATCACCCATGTCCGCTTCAACTAAAAACAGTAATCAGGTCGCCACTGTCTCTGGTGCTTCCCACTTGGGATTTTATCCCCTAGTGAACTTTTATACCATCTTTAGCATATTCACGATTATACTCCTAGCCGGTTTGTTTCTCCGGACTTCCCACTTGATTGACCGAAGTATTTGGTTCGATGAAGCCTTTACTTGGAGACTCATCAAATTCCCTTTTGTCGAGATGCTACACCGCAGCCAGCTCGATAATTCCCCGCCTTTCTATTATATCCTCCTTCAAGGTTGGGTCGCACTCTTCGGCGATTCGGCGTTCGCCTTGCGTTCGCTCAGCGTTCTCTGCGGCGAATTAACCATTGTCGGTACCTACTTGTTTGCCGTGGAAGCCTTCGGCGGAGATCTCGATACGGGAGAGACCAACAGTGATCAGCGTGCGAGCCATCGAGGTATCGGCCTTTATGCTGCGACCTTAGTTGCCGTCAGCGCCTTGCAGGTTCGCTATTCTTGGGAAATTCGCATGTATGCTCTAGCTGCCGCACTGAGTGTCTTTTCCAGTTGGGCACTCTTCCGGGCATTGCGTCCTCCCTCGAACTTGCACCGATGGCTGTTGTATGGTCTCCTCGCCCTACTCTTGGGCTATACGCACTACTATGGCTTGTTCACCTTAGTTGCACAAGTAGTTTTCGGCGCAGCCGTCTTACTGGCACGGGTGCATTGGGATCTGCTTCGGCTCCTTCGCACTTCTGCCTTATGGCATGCCTTCCTCGCCGCCGCCCTCGTCATCGCTGGCTGGCTACCGTGGCTATCCACCTTTCTTCGCCAACGTGCCCAAGTTAAGGAATCTTTTTGGTCCCTGCCCATCACCCGGTGGGACGCGGCAGATCTTTGCTATCGTATGCTCGTGATGCCGGAGTCTTTCCCGCCGCCTCCCCGTCAGTCTCTCTTGCTGGCCGCGGACCTATGTCTCCTCGGTTTGTGGATGCTCCGTCGCAAGGCGCGGGCCGCCGAATGGTATATTATTGCCTCTGCCATGGCTCCTTTGCTCCTTTCATACGTGTTTTCTGCCCCTTCCACCTTGCGATATTTTCTCATGTCGCAGCTATTTTTGTTGATCGGTCTGGCTGCGCTTATATGGCGCCTACCGCACGGAATGAAACGCGTCTTCGCCGTCGCTGCGTCTTTGATCCTCTTTGTGGGGATTTACAGTGATTTCTGGAGCGCGATGGACATTTCAAATAAGCCAGGCGCTCGGGGAGCGGCCGAATTCCTGCAACAACAGCGGCGGCCGGGGGAACCGGTGGTCATCTGCATGCCGCTTTTCTATTTCCCGATCCTATATCACTCTCCGGATCGGAGCGGATGTTTCGTGTACAGCGATGGCCGGCCGATGCCTCATCACTTCGGCACCGCCGTCTTAACAGCAGAAGAGCTAATAACGGAGGAGCAATTGCGGGCATTTCGGTCACAGCGGGCATGGGTGGTGAACATGGCGAACGGTAATTGGGGCACTCGCACGGTCCCGATACCGCCCAACTGGACGGCGAAGGGTCGCCATGTCTTTACCGAAGTCGTCCGTTTAGGCGATGTGATTGTCGTCGAGTATGAAATCAATTATGACCGGGATGCGCGGAAGTAATTCTCAAGCAGCTGCATCCGGTGCGGGTCCCGTTGATTCCATTGGCCAGTCTCTGCGTCCTGTCCAGAGGGCCAGCGCGAATAAACCTATCAGCGCGTAACAAGGTAGCGAGAGAGCGGTCAGCGTTTCCAGGGGGCCCGCAATCCACTCTCCTGTCGAGCGGCTATGCCCAGAATCGAGGAGGATCAATCCGTGTTCGATGACCATCTGCGGAAGCCACCACAGAATGAACAAGAAGAACACGAGAAATTCGCGGCCCATGCCTCCTTGCGGATAGCTCTGCCATAACACCGCGATGGGGAGGGCCAAGAGTAACAGATAATGGTCCCAGGTAATTGGACCTACCAATAGCATCGCTAGAATGCAGAGGGAGAACCCCAAGTCCGCGCCCTGGGGCGAATCCAGACGGGGCAACACACGGTAAAGTATCATGGTTAGCGTAATCATGCAAAAGACCAGGCCCATCCAGGCCAGCGCCGGACTCCCCAAAAGGGGATGGACCTCAATTGGCGGCAGTTGTTTGCGGGCATCAAATAGTTTGAACCCGACACCCGCGAGTGACAAATTGTGCCAACAGGTCCGCCACACCGATGTTCGCGGTAGCACATCCAAGAAATAGTCCCGATAGGCTTGCGAGCCCAAGATGAGAGCGGTCAACGCGGTCAAGCTAACGAAAGCCACGATGCCCATCGCCACAGCGCGCCAGCGCCCGCGCACCACGAAATAAAGGAAGAGGAAAGCCGGGTAGATTTTTATGGCTGTTGCTGTCCCCAGCAGAACGCCAGCCAAGACGGGACGGCCGGTGCGATCCGCTGCCCACGTACCTGTGACGAGCAGAAGCAGCACGAGATTCATTTGCCCATGGATCATTTGATGGAAAAAGGGATGGCAGAGCAACAGCAGGGTTATGGCCGGCAACAGATCCCAAAGTGAGAAGGGCAGATTAAGATGATAGACGATCAACCCCGCGCTCACGGCCAGCGCCAGCAAGGAAAGTATGTTCCACAGAGCGAAAGCGTCGGCAAAGTTCAAACCGGCGAAGGGGAGGGCCAATAAAACCGACATTGGCGGATGGGCGTTGTATTCGATGAAGAAGCGGTCGTTCGCCGATCGTCGCACTCCCAAATAGCGTTCCAGCGTGATCTCATGAGGGGTGTAGATGGGCAAACCGTTGAAGAAGTTGCGGGCGGAAGCCCATTCCTGAAAAAAATCCGGCTGGAAGAGCACAACACCAGGAGGGTAGAAATCCGGCTCGAAGGCGCGACGGTAATCCGGACCGCGCCACCAGCAAACCAAGCCGGCCAACACAAGCCACAAGAGGACGTGTCTCTTCTGCCATCGATGAGATGGTGCATTCGTGCTTTCCATACGCTCCGCGCCTCGCATGTTCTCGATAGGGATTATTCTATACCGAGCCGCCCTTTGTCATAGCGCAATCACGGTGCTAAGTGCTTGCCCGGCCGACCGGGGCGATGGGCGTGACGAAGGACACCCTCTTGCGCGATTTCCTCAACGCCAACCTATCCGCATCCAATAATGTCTAATGGTCGAGTCAGCGTGTGAACGTCTCGGTCGAGGCGAGCCGAGGTGTTCACACGCTCCGGGCGTGTCGCCGATCCGCAAGGGCGCGATGGTCTTTGCCAACCGGGGGGATGCCGTTGGCGGTGTGGCAATGACAAGCCGGGCCAAGACGTGCTAGGTGTCGCTATCTGGCACGATTTGGCACCGGATCCCCAAAAGCAGTGGCGAAGTGGCAATGTGACTGGTGCCGCCGAGAAGGTAGTCGAGAAAGATCGGGTTAGGTGATGTGGGAAAGGATGCCCCTCACCGTTCGGAGGGATCAATCCACAACCAGAGGATGGAGCCGAAAAAGCAAATGAGGCCGCCCAGGGCGATGCCCCATTGCCAGCCCACTTGCTTGTTGACCGCGAAAAAAAACATAACCGCATGGCTGAAAACCGGAGTCAAGACAGGGGCGATCAAGCCGCCGAGATTGCCGCCGGTGTTGCAAATGCCGGCCGCGGTCCCTCCCTGGCGTCCGCCTAGCTCCACCGCCGTCGTCCAGACAGGCGCTTCGCAGACGCCGACCCCGGCCATCGCGAGTGCCAGACAGGTGACAATTCCATCAATTCCTTGGACAATCAGGCCCAGCCAGAGAAAAACCGCGCCGGCCATCATACCCAAGATCGGCACCACCGCACGGGACTTGCCGTGCCCCCATATCGACTGGATGTGGTCCGTTATCCATCCGCCCAGGATCATGCCCCCCGCGAAGGCCAGGTAAAGGATCATCGAATAAAATCGGCTCGCCGTCTTGCCTACGTGAAGGACATCATCGAAGTAATAGTGCATCCAGAAGAAAAAGAGATACTCAATGTATCCAAGGGCCGCGTAACTGATGGTCAGGAGTACGAGGCTTCGGTTGCGAAATAAACGCAGCCAGTTCGACGGTTTTTCGATGGACGACGAATCGACGGCATGAACTCCCAAGGGATCGACGCCAATACAGGATAATTCATCTTTGTTGACGCCGAAGTGCTGGACGGGGTGATCGGTAGCGTACAGGGTCCAGATGAGGGCGAGCAAGGCCGTGAAACCCCCGGCGAAGACGAACGCGATCGGCCAGCCAAAGTTGTCGATCAGAACTCCGAAAAGAGGGAAGGCGCAGGCGACGCCGATACCGGCGCCGCTTTGCACCAAACCGTTGGCAAACATCCGGCGTCCGTGAGGAACCCAAAACGAGACGGTCCGGCTCGTCGCTGGGTAAACCGGGGCACTGAGCATGCCCATGATGAAACGTACAACGAAAAAGACCGGCAGAACCAAACCCGCGGACACCAAAGGGGGTAGCCCAGCCAACCCGGTAAGGGCGGCGAATAAACCGGAGCCAAACCCCATCACCAATAATGCCCACCGGGGACCATACCGGTCGATGATCCACCCGCCCGGAGTCATACAAAGCATATAAGCGACGAAAAATGTCGAATATACCGACCCCATAGCCTCTTCGGAAATGTGATACTCTTCCTTGATCTTCTCATCGTAGGCGACCGATATGCTGACCCGGTTGAACCAGGTCATAAAACTGAAAGCAACCAGCAAAGCCACGATCCGCCAGCGCACCCAGGTGGGCCGGGGGCTTTTTTCACGATCGACGGAGGAATAGGAAGAGATCATGTGGAAGATCATAACCGAGCAATCCTACGAATAAAACGATAATTCTCGCTCATCAGCACCACTCAAGGCATGCCAGTGGCGGCGCGGTCGATCGCGGCCTCCACAGTATAATCATCTTTTGTCATCCGCGAAATGAATTTGGAGGTGACCGATGGCGCACGCGACATTCCGGCTGGGCGATCTGACAGCGATCATCGGCGACAATACGGCCGCGGGCGAACATCGTGCCGGCTACAACGGCCTCTGGAGTCTGAAGCACTGCACCGAGCCAACCGATCTCTTCGTGCCGACGGTGGCTGGGCTGAATCTCGAACACATCTTCGACGGCGACAAACACGATAGCGACGACAGCGGTAAAATCTTTTTCGAACCGCGCCATGCCCCCATGACGTTTCGCAAGCTGTCCGATGTCGAGGCCGAGCTGCACCAACCCCCAACTCCTACCTTCCACCTGGAGAGCTGGACGCGCTTCCAGTTGGTGGCACCTCACTATGTGGATTTTCACTTCCGCTGCATGGCCCGCCAACATGCCTTCACGCACGGCTATATCGGGTTATTTTGGGCCAGCTACATCAACGCCCCCGAGGACAAGAGCATGTATTTTCGGGGTGGCCGCCTGTGGCAGCAGCTCTGCACGCAGCGGCACAACGACGAAAGTACCCTTCGACATCGCGACGACAAGATCGAGTTGAAGTTCAGCCCCGGACGGAGAGACGCGCTGTACAAGAATCTCTCGCAGCTGCGCTTTGACGAACCGCTCTTTTATGGCCGGTTTCGCCGCCATGTGTTGGCGATCCTGTTTGACCGCACGGCCGGCATTCGCTTGACGCACTCGCCCAGCGGCGGCGGGGTCAATACGGCAGCGCAGACAACCAATCCCGCCTGGGACTTCCAGTTTCTCATTCCTCGCTACGAGGTGAACACCGAATACAGCTTCCGCGCCCGCGTGGTTTATCGCGAGAAGTGCGAGCGAAACGAGATCCTGCGCGAATACGAGAACTGGCAGAAGAAACCTTGAGTGCCGCTTGAAGCCTCCCATCCGCAGCAGGCTCGTCCAGACCCTCGCTGCGGCTGGGGTGGATCGACCTTGGAGCCGAGTTATGGTGCTCGAAGCTCCGCCTCTGCCTCGGCGCGGAACGCCTTCAATTCCTCGACATAGTTCGCCGGCAGGTTTTTCAACGCCTCGGTCCACTTCACGGCCCGGTCGAAGCAGTCCTTCGCCTTCGCGGCGTCTCCGAGCTTGGCATGACACATTGCAAGGAAGAAGAGATCGAAGGCGTCGGACTGGCCCTTGCCGGCGGCGAGGCTCTTCTCCAGAGCAGCGATGGCCTCCTTGAACAATCCGTTACGGTACTGCACCACGCCGAGGGTGTTCAAAAAGGTTGCGTTATTCGGCTGGCGCCTCACCGCTTCTTGGATCAGCTTGAGCGCCTTGGCAGGATCACGCTGCTCAGCCGGTCCGGTGACCAGGTGCCAGGCCTGGTCGTTGAGCCCTGCCGGTTTTGAAGAGATTAACTCGGCACCGATGACGCGAACCTCAAGTGGCTCGGGCTGAACCTTGGGCGCCTCGGGATAAGGCGGCGCGTCCCAATCGAGTCCGAGCTTGGTCAGCTCGGCCCGAATGCGGCGCAGATCCCACACCCGCAGTCCATCCGCAGCATCGGTCACGAGGCGAGTGCTGTCCGGGGTGAAGAAGGCAGGAGAAGCAGCTCGTGTCGGCTCCTCCAGCTGGGCCAACTCCCGACCCGTGGCCAGCTCGACGAGACGATAGATGCCATGCCGCATCGCCATCACGACAATCCGACCGTCTGCAGAGATGTCCCAGGGGATGCCGGACCCGAGCTGGGGCCCCGGCTCCCAGGTGCCAACTCTGTAAACCCGGCCGCCGTCGTTCTCAGTGGCCAGCCAGCGACCGTCCTGGCTGAAGCGGAAGTAGTTAGGAACGTCGTCCGGGGATTGCCAGACGCGCCGGCCAGTGGCCGCTTCATAAACGTTGACGCGCGCCGTGTGCTGCCCGAACGCAACCCAGTCTCCATCGGGACTAACACCTGCGCAACTGGTGCCGACACCAGGGTCCAAGCAGCGTGGTTTCGGAGCGTTTGGGTGCAACACCCAGCCGCCGGCAAACGGTGACATTCCATAACCATTAAACATTGCCTGGGCGATAACTTTGCCGTCCCGGCTAGCTGCAATAGGACTGGCACCCGGCGGGAAGGGGAGTGGCTCAGGTGGCCCGATGGTCAACCCGACGCGTGGGGCTGCGTCAAAGTGTACCGGCCATCGGAAGAAGCCCGCGAAGCTGTTGGTGAGCAGGCTGCCGGCACCGTCGAAACAGATGCTAGTACCACGCAGCGAAGCCACCACGAAGGCGACCTCGCGATCGGTTTCCAGATCGAACAGGGCAACTCCATCCGGGAACGCCCGAGCAGCCAAGCGTCCACCTGGATGGAGAGCCAGCGACCGATCTGCTTGTCCTGGACTCTCATGAATAAGCGCCCGGTACTCGCGTCCGTCGGCGACGGACCATAATCCGATCTGTTCCTCGTGAGCCCCGACGCGGGCTGAGGCCAACCGCTTGCCAGTGGAATCAAAGCGCAACGAACCCCAGCCAGCGGCCGGCATAGGGTAGGAGGAGCACAGTAGTCTGCCGGTCGGGACGTCGAACAAGTGAACACTTCCGTCCCAGCCTCTACCAACCAGGCGGTCGCCCGACGGGTTGAATTTCACCCCCATACCAGCGCTGCTGCCTGGAAAGGCGCGAATGAGGCGGAGGCTCCTCGCAACTCCATCGAAGCGATATAGGTGGATCATACCTCCGTTCCCATCGGGTACAGCCAGCCTGCGGCCGTCCGGGCTCCAGGCGCACCACCCCGATCCGCCAGCAGTCCAGGGCAGCGTCAACGAGACGATGACCGACCCGCTCTCCAGGTTGCGTAGCTGCAGGGTCTTCGAGAAGTAGGAGCAGCAGGCCACAACGGGCTCCGTAGGATGTAATTCAATATAGTGACCCCTCGTGATTCCGTTTGGTGCAAGACGATGCCGGCAATCCCCAGTGTCAGTGGTGTAAACACTAATAGAACCGTTTGGATGGCTTAGAGCGATTAGCCTTCCGTCCGGGCGGAAGTCAAAAAAGTAAACACTATCTGTCTCAAGGCGGCGGATTGGCTCCGCGCCGGCGAGGTCCCACAGCTGCCATCGCCCGGAGGAAGGCCCGTGAAGCCCGAGCAGGCGCCCGGGCCCGAAGACCGCGTTCGTCTGCTCCTCCAGTTCGGTCAGTCGAGCGAAAATGGTATTATCGGCGACCCGAAACACCGCACAAGCACCATGCTCGTCTGTGCGAGCGTATAGCTCGAAGTCTTCACTCACTGTGGCCGAGCGAGTACCTGGCGGAAAGCCCTCCCACCAGTCGGTGATGTGTATATCGGTTAGGGTTATGGCAGCGATGGCCTCGTTGCGGAGGCGGTCGAACCACTCTGGCGGCTGGCCCAGCTCGCGGCCGATGGCCGCCGCCTTGCCCAGCGCGTCAAGCGCCTCGAAACGTCGCCCGGGCCGCTCGCTCAGGCGAGTCCCGTGCGCCTGACCCACCAGGGCCTCTG
>Ga0209062_1001883_pt1 | contig 31745 bp, 22 predicted proteins | sample Coa_R2_2_FD_187158 | JGI IMG/M metagenome (GOLD analysis project Ga0209062, IMG submission 187158) | Surface soil microbial communities from Centralia Pennsylvania, which are recovering from an underground coalmine fire - Coalmine... | ecosystem: Environmental > Terrestrial > Soil > Unclassified...
GGTAGTGATCGGACCACTTCTCGATGTACATGGGCTGGCGCACACGGCCCTCGGCCAGCGCGGCGCGCTCGAGATCCAGGTACATGAAATTCCGGCGGTAGGTGGAGGCGCAATCGGAGCGGGGAATGACGAAACCCGACCCGTGCCGCAGCATCATGAGCTGGCTCTCGATGCGATTGACGGGGCGGGTCTTCATGACCGCATCCACGCCCCACTCGAGCAGCTCCGCTTCGCGCTCCGGGCTCGACCACGCGCGGCGCACGAACAGATCGCCGATGAGGCCTTTGTTGTCCTCGATCACATAGTACAGGTAGCCCGTGACCTCGCCATCCTCGATCAGCGCGCAACCGTTCAGCGCGCGCAGGTCGACGAAGCGGCGGACGAGATCCGCGGATTTCTCGAAGTCCCAGTGCAGCTCTTCGAGCCACGCCGCGCTCTCCTCCTCGAGCAGCGGTTCGAGATCCCGCGCCGCAAGCTGGCGCAGATCGACGATCTCGGGCGGTCGCAGCACGGGGGAATGGAGGCGCGCGGCCATGGGCTGCTATTGTACTCCGTACATGCGCGCGTAGCTCAACTGCTGCCGGACCACATCCCGCGGATAGGAGATTTCGACGGCGGCGACCTTGCCGGCCGCATCGAAACGAGGCGTCAGATCGGAGTAGACGCCGCACCAGTAGGTCGGGATATTCAGCCTGGCGTAGCGGGCGGCGACCTGGTCGCGCAGCCTGGGATCGAAGTGCACGGCGTAGCGGTCGACCAGCGACTTGATCGCGTTGTAATCGCCTTCCGCCTTGATGCGCATCAGCTCGGCGAGCAGCATGCCCACGCCCTGGTGCATCTTGTCGAAATCCACCAGCTCCAGATAGGTCTTGCCGTTGCGCTCGGCCTTGCGGATGGCGCCGGTCTTATCCATGATGTAGTTGACGATCAACTGGCGGTTGCGCTGGTGGTCCTCCTCGATGGTGTCGCCGTGCGGGATGCGGGCGAGCTGCGTGATGCCGACGCGGACCGCGGCGTAGTACATGGCCTTGGCGACATCGGGGCTCGAGACGAGGCCCAGCTCGCGCAGCTTGGGATCGGTGATGTTCCACAGCGCCATCAAATCGGCGCGCGCCTCTTCGAGCGTCGAATAGTATTCCTTCAGGTACGATTCCGGGCTCCCCTTGAGACCCGGGCTCAGCTTGCCGGAGCCGTGGCCGATCACTTCGTGCAAGGCGGTCATCAGGTCGCCGGCCTCCACGCCGTACTTCTTGCAGATGGCGATCTCTTCCGGCGAGGCGGCGAACTCTTCGAGCGAGCCCCATCCCTGCGCCTCGGCGAGGGCGCGCGTGCTGCCGGTGAACAGGAAGCTCTTGCTGCCGTACTTTTCGTGGATCTCGGCGTCGTTGGGGAGGTTGTCCCCGATGGTGGTGACGGAGAAATCGCCGGTTTCGATGACGGTTTCGACGGCCTTCGCCACGGGCGGCTGGACGCCCTGCTTTTTATACTGCCGGGCCCAGGGCGCGCGGTTCTCGAAGTACTGCGCGTTGGCCGCGATCTTCGCCATCAGGCCGCTCAGCTTGCTGTCCGTAATGCTGACGAAGCTCTGCGAAGTGCCTTTGGCGGCGCGGACGTCGCGGTAGACCTCGATGAAGCCGTTGGCGAAATCGACGGGCGGGCTGTTCTGCACCCAGGCGATGCCGAAGCGGATCCAGTCCCGCGGATCGCCGGTCTGGTAGTAGCGGATGAGATCGGACAGGACCTCGGCCTGGCCGGGCTCCGCGTACGCGCGCGCCTTGTCCAGATACTCGTTGGCCTTCCGGAGGAACTCCGCGTAGCGGCCCGGCGGCACTTTGCCATCGGGCGTACCGGCGCGGTAGACCTCTTCCAGGAGCTTGCCGTCCGCGGTCTTGACGAGGCGCGAGTTGAGCGGGTGGGTGTCGTGGAAATTTTTGAGGTCCGCCATGGAGGCGCCGGAGTAGAAATTGTTGGCGCTGGCCTGCAGGATATCAAGGCCGCCCGCCGGGCTTTTGGCGGTGAGCATCGGCTGGAAGGCAGGGTCGAATAGCGAGGCCCGTAAATCGTCGAGCTCGCGGTCGAGCTCGGCCTGCGTGCGCAGCGGCGGGAGGCCGTAGGCGGCGGCCTTGTAAGCGCCGGCGGCGAAGGCGAGGTGCGCGGCGGATTTCAACTCGTCGGGGGTGAAGCCGGGGACGAATTTCTGCGCGGTCATTTCATTGTGATTGCCGCGATTGGCCCAGAAGAGCTTGGTGTAATCGGAGACCTTGCCGCGCAGATCGGCGCGGAGGACCGCGCGATGCAGCATGATGCCTTCGAGCAGCCGCTTCTGGCGGAGCCCGAAGGCGGAGTTCTGGTCGTAATCGATGGGATCGATCGCGATGGAAGCCTGGCTGAGCCAGTAGGTAAGGGCCTGCTCGCGCGGGGTAAGCTGGCGGAAGCTTTCCGCCTGGAGCTGGATGAAGCCGGTCGCGCCGACGCGGTCGACCAGGGCGCCGGAATCGGCCGCCCAAAGCGCCGGCGCGAGAAGAAACAGAAACGTAACGCGCATCTGGTTCTATGGTAAACCCGGGTCGGGCCGGGAACGCTCATTGAACCGCAGAGTCGCCAAGGAGCTGCCGAATGGCCTCAAATTGTTTTCTCGGCGGCTCCGTGTCTCGGCGGTGAATCGTCGGCCCGTGCGGATTGCGATACACCTGGCGCGGCGAGGCCACGGGACGGGCCGTGCGAAAATAGAGAATTATGCGTTACCGCGTGCTGGCCGCTGTCTTCGCGGTGTGTCTCGCGGCGATGGCCCAGAGCCTCACCGTGGAGAAACTGGTTTCCTTCCTGCAATCGTCGCAGAAGATGATCAAGGAAGGGAAGATGACCGACAAAGAACTGGCCAACTTCCTCTCCAAAGTCACGCTCACGGAGCGGCTCGACGACCGCACCATCGAGGACTTACAGGGGCAGGGGATCGGCCCGAAAACGCTCGATGCGCTGCACGCGCTGCGCGACCGCTCGCAAAACCTCGCCGCCGCGAAGCTCGCGCCGCTCAACGCCAAGCCCGCGCCGATTCCGCCGCCGAGTTCGGAGGAGCAGGCGGCGATCATCAGCGAAGTGCGGGACTACGCCCTGAACTATAGCAAGAGCCTGCCCGACTTCATCTGCACGCAGGTCACGCGGCGGTATGCCGCGCCCGCGCCGGGGACCAAGTACGGCGGAGCGGCAGGGAGCGACCCGACCTGGTATCTGCAGGACACCCTCACGGTCAAGCTGAGCTACTTCGACCAGAAGGAAGACTACAAGCTGATCCTGGTGAACAACAGCATGACCAACCAGGATTACAAGAGCCTGGGCGGCGCCACCACGACCGGCGATTTCGGCAGCATGATGCGGGAGATCTTCGAGCCCAGCACGCAGGCGCACTTCGAATGGGACCACTGGGCGACGCTGCGCGGGCGCCGCACGCTGGTGTTTTCCTACCGCGTGGATCAATCGCGGTCGCAGTGGCACATCAATTACGACCGCAAAATGGATATCGTGCCGGCGTACCGCGGGCTGGTGTATGTCGACCGCGACACCCACATGGTGACGCGCGTCACGCTGGAGGCGATCGACGTCCCGGCCGGGTTCCCGATCAAGCGCGCGGAGACGGTGCTCGATTACGATTACCAGGACATCTCCGGCCACACCTTCCTGCTGCCGCTCAAGGCTTCGACGATCATGGCCTCTGCCGAATATCTCACGAAAAACGACGAGGAATTCCGCGTCTATCGCAAGTACTCCGCCGACACGACCATCACGTTCGATAGCGAGACGCCGGAGCCGCTGCCGGAGGATAAGACGAAGGAACAGAGCGAGGGCGGGCAGAAGGACCCAAAGACCGTCAAGAAGCAGTAGATGGCTTCGGGAGTTCGACTGCGCCTTTACACCTGGGCCGACCGCTTCTCTTCGATCGTCCACTCGCTGCGCGGAGAAAGGATCGAATTCTGTCCGGAGCTGAAGCCGTTGACGTCGAGATGCAGCACGTCGGAAATGTAGCGTTCCTTCGAGCCGGCGCCTCGCAGGCGCACGCGGAACACCATGGTGTAGAGGCCCGGCTCCAGCCATAGCGCCGGCCATTTCACCCGGAGCTGGTACGTCCCGCGCCAGTTGTCGCGTGAGCCGAAGTCGGCGCTGTCGGACCGCGCGTAGGCGATGCGCCGCTGGTACATATCGTCGAGGATGCACCACACGGTGAAGCCGGAGGCATCGCAATCGATGTTCAGCGTGCTCGCAACCTCGAACTCGTCGCCCTGGCGGATCGAGCGCCCGGGATGCGAGAGGAGGCGCGGCATGGTAATGCCGCCGCGCCCGTCGCCGGTCTCGTGGCTTTCGGCCGCTTCGGCGGTCAGGCGGTGATAGGCCTCGATGCTGCTGCTGACATCGGTATCGGCAACGACCGTGCCGCGGTCGAGAACGATGCCGCGGCTGCAGAGCGCGCGGATCGCGCCCATGTTGTGGCTCACGAACAGAATCGTGCGGCCTTCGCGCGCCACGTCGCTCATCTTGCCGAGGCATTTCTTCTGAAACGCGATATCGCCGACCGCCAGCACTTCGTCCACGAACAGGATCTCGGGCTCCAGGTGCGCGGCCACGGCGAACGCGAGCCGCAGGTACATGCCGCTCGAATAGTGCTTCACCGGCGTATCGACGAATTTCTCGACTCCGGCGAACGCCACGATGCTGTCGAACTGGCGCGCGATGTCGGCGCGCTTCATGCCGATGATGGCGCCGTTCAAATAGATGTTCTCGCGGCCGGTGAGCTCCTGGTGAAACCCGGTGCCGACTTCGAGCAGCGTGCCGATGCGCCCGTAGACATCGGCATAACCGGCGCTGGGCTCCGTGATGCGCGAGAGCACCTTGAGCAGCGTGCTCTTGCCCGCGCCGTTGCGCCCGATGATCCCGACCACTTCGCCCTGCCCGATTTCGAAGGAAACGTCCCGCAGCGCCCAGCATTCGCGCTCCTCCCGGCTGGGCTGCGGCGCGTGCCGGCCGCGCCGCAGCGCGCGGAACGGCTTCGCGGAGACTTCCGTAATGGTATCGCGCAACGTCCGGTAGGCCGGCTGGCTCTCGCCGATGTCATACCGCTTGGCCAGTCCCCGGCACGTGATTGCCGTGTGGTTCACCGTTTCCTTCTCCCCTCCGGCCGCGCGCAGCCGCCCAGCGGACACACGCTCTCCGAGGGCATCGCTGCAAGGCCGGATCTGTTTGGCTTGCGCGGCGTGGGACATGCTGCCGCCGTCACGCTCCCGAAAAGCGCGCGTCCCCGCCGTCTCTTCCTTAGTTAGCAGATCGACCGCGAATCTCCCGTGCGGACCGGCACATAACCCGCCGCCTGCTGTGTGGCGCCGGACATCCCCGTGGACGCGCAGTCTCCACAGGCGGGGATGCTACGCTGGAAGCTTGATGAAGCTCCGTGAAATCGCCGGACGGCTCGGCTGCCGGCTGGCAGGCGACGGTGAGCTCGAAATCTCCGGCGTGGCCGGCATGGAGCAGGCGGGCCCCGGCCAGCTCACCTTCCTCGCTAACCCGAAGTACGCGCCCAAGGTGAAACACACCAGGGCCAGCGCGATCCTGATCGGCGAGCCGCTGGCGGGCATCGCCTGCCTGATTTCCGATCACCCGGACCTGCACTTTGCGCGTGCCCAAACCTTCTTTTACCAGCCGCCGCGGCCCGCGCCGGGCATCCACCCGCTGGCGTATATTGCGCCGACGGCCGTGGTTGGCGAGAACTGCTCGATCGGCGCCTTCGCCGTGGTGGGCGAGCGCGTCCGCATCGGCCGCAACGCGGTCCTGCACCCTCACGTGGTGATCTACGAGGGCGCGCAGATCGGCGACGACTTCCTGGCCCATTCCCACGCCGCCGTGCGGGAATACTGCCGCATCGGCGATCGCGTGATCCTGCAGAACGGCGTGGTCGTGGGCGGCGACGGCTTCGGTTTCGTGCGGCGCGCCGACGGCACGCACGAGAAGATCGTGCAGTCCGGCATTACCGTGCTCGAAGACGATGTCGAGGTGCAGAGCCTCACCTCGGTCGATCGCGCCCGCGTGGGTGAAACCCGCGTGCGGCGCGGCGCCAAGATCGATAGTCTGGTGCAGATCGGGCATGCCTGTACCGTGGGCGAGGACAACATCATCTGCGCGCAGACCGGTCTTGCGGGCAGCACGGTGCTGGAGCGCAACGTGCTCCTGGCGGGTCAGGTGGGATCGTCCGGGCATCTCACGGTGCGCGAGGGCGCGGTGGTCTACGCGCAAAGCGGCATCGGCGGCGACGTGGAAGCGGGAGCGCGCATTTCCGGCTCCCCGGCATTCGAGGCAAGCCTCTGGCTGCGCGCGGCGACCGCCTTCCGCAAGCTGCCCGAGCTGTTGCAGTCGGTGCGGGAATTGAGGAAGAAGATAGAAACGCTGGAACGGAAGCAGAATGAGCACCATAACCCAACCGAATAGCGGCCGGCGCCCGGTCGCGTACTTGAATGAGAAATTTCTCAACAGCCCGGATGCCCGCGCCATGCGGATCCTGGCCGAATACCTGGAGCCGCTCTCCCATTTCCGCCGCGAAAAGATCCGCGACACGGTCGTGTTTTTCGGCTCCGCGCGGCTCGCCGAGGATGGGCCGTTCCGCGAATATTACGAAGGCGCCCGCGAGCTGGCGCGGATGCTGACCGAGTGGGCCGACCAGTTCACCAACAGCACGTACCGCTTCGTGGTCTGCTCCGGCGGCGGTCCGGGCATCATGGAAGCCGCCAACCGCGGCGCGTCCGAAGCCGGCGGAAAAACCGTCGGGCTGAACATCGGGTTGCCCACCGAGCAGTTCCCCAACCCCTACATCAGCCCGGAGCTGAGCTTCGAGTTTCACTACTTCTTCATGCGCAAGTTCTGGTTTGCGTACCTGGCCAAGGCGCTCGTGATCTTCCCCGGCGGTTACGGCACGATGGACGAGCTGATGGAGGTCCTGACCCTCACCCAGACGCAAAAGCTCGCCAAGAAGATGACGATCGTGCTCTACGGCTCGGCCTACTGGAAAGAGATCATCAACTGGAACGCGCTGGTGAAGTACGGCATGATCGCGCCCGAGGACCTCAACCTGTTCCAATACGCCGACGATCCGGCCACCGCGTTTGAGATTCTGAAATCGGGCCTCATGATGTACGCCCTGCAGCACGATACGCCGGAGCTGCCGTCCATCTCGAAGTCCCGCAACCCGCAGAAGCCTGCCGGCACGGCATGATGTTTCACCGCACCGCCGGTCCGGGCCTCGAGCTCCGCCAGTTCGCGATGGCGGAGGCGCCGGCCTGCTTCGCGGCGGTGGAACGCAATCGCGCGTACCTGCGGGAATGGCTGCCGTGGGTGGACCGCACGCACTCGGTCGAGGACATCCGGCAGTTCATCGCGCGTGTCACGGAACAGTACGAGTCCGGCCTGGGGCCGAATGCCGGGATCTGGCTGGACGGCCGGTTCGTCGGCACGGTAGGAGCGCATCCCATCGACTGGAACAACCGCCATTGCAGCATCGGCTACTGGATCGACGCGGCCTGCCAGGGCCGGGGCATCATGACGCGCTGCACCGCGAGCCTGATCGATTACCTCTTCGATGAGACCGCGCTGCATCGCGTCACGATCCAATGCGGCACCGGCAACCGCAAGAGCTGCGCCATCCCGGAGCGCCTCGGCTTCACGCGCGAAGGTGTCCTGCGCGAAGCCGAGTGGGTCAATGACCGCTGGGTGGATCTGGTGGTCTGGGGGATGCTAGGACGGGACTGGCGGCGAGGGCGGTAGGACCCAAAGGCCGAATCGCTTTCCACCCTTGTAAGCCCGCGCATTCTGACGGTTCCACGCCGGTGTTGCATTTGTGCCATGAGCGGTTCAACATAAAAGACAGAGACTCTCTTCCGGAGCCCCATATGGCTTTGAACGATCGCATCGCAGTCGATCCGAAGATCCTGGCCGGCAAGCCGGTGGTGCGCGGCACTCGCATCTCCGTTGAGCTTGTGCTGGAACTGCTTGCGGCCGGTTGGAGCCACGATCAGATCCTCGCGAGCTACCCGCACCTTTGCGAAGAGGACATCCGGGCTTGTCTCGCCTACGCCGGCGAGCTACTGCGCGAAGAGAAGGTGTATCCGCTCAAGACAGCCTGAGCTTCCTGGCCGACGAGAACTTCCCGCGGCCGGCTTTGGAGGCGTGACCGGATCAGGGGCCGGCCGATGCCCAGGCGGTACGGGGAGCGGGCGGGACCGTAGGGCGTCAGGATGACGGCGAGGTGTTCACCTCAAAGCCGGGCCGCCGCTATTGCGCCAGCCGAAGCACGGAAGACGCGACGCTGCTGAAGGCGTTTGCCAGCGCTACCGTATCGGAGGCCGCGATATAGCGGCCGATCGGCTTGGTGGGATCGAAGGAGCTCGAGCTCTGATCGTTCGCCACGCGGCGGAGCAGCCCGTCGTCGGCTCCTCCATTCCCCAGATAGCCGATCGCGAAGATCTGGATGCTCATGTTCTGCGTGTCGCCCGGCCGGTTGGCCAGGTTGACGTCGTTGCGGATCGCCGCGGCGGTGTTATCGACCGAATTCCAGATCGCCAGGCCCCAATGATAGTTCTGGGTGACCTGCGTGCGGTCGAGCGCCGTTCCGTTATAAACCGAGGAAACGTTACCATTGCTGTCGACGATATGGCAATGCGTGTAGCCGTTCCCGGTCAAGCTGTTGCCGTAGCGGTCGATCGCGGGTATCTGGCTGAGGTTGCCGTACAGGTAACTATTCGGGCCGCCGTTCATCAGGTTCGAGCAGCCGCTGTAGGGCGTTGAGGGATTGGGCTGAGCCACGTCCGCCGCGTTATTCGAGCCCCCGAAAGACATCCACCAGGCGGCGGTGTGGCTGGCAGTCGGGTCCGTGCTGGCCAGCAGATACATGCCGTAAGGCGAGCTGCCGGAGTAGGGCGGGCCGGGAATCGCCAGCCAGCCCACCATCATGTGGGCGCTGTCCTGCTGCGCCATCGAAATTGTCCGGTAGGTGCACGAGGTGCTCTGGACGATATTGTTGGCGTTGCTGTTGGCGGGATTGTTCAGGTAGAGCGTCACGCCCGAGGGCACGCCATCGGTGAACAGGACGATCGAATTCATGCGCGTATCGGAGCCGGTGTTCGTCAGGTCTCGCATGTGCGCTTTCTGCAGTTCGATATAGGCCAGCCAGAGCGCTTCCGCCATGCCCGTGCCGCTGTCAGCTTTGATCGCCCGGATCTGGTGGACCATATCGGTGTTGCTGCCGCTCAGGAAGCTGGTGTCCGGGCCGCCGGTCGATGTCCCTGTGGTCGTCGGATCCCATGGGCGGACGGTGGGGTATCCCACTACCGCGCTGCCGTCGAACACCACCAGTCCCAGCTCGTCGTTTCCTTCGGTGAATTTCTGCGTGAATCCCTGCGCGTAGTTGATCAGGTCGTTGATCACCGTGCCGCCGTGCCCGTCGGAAGTGTTCATCGAGCCCGAGCGGTCGATCACGAGCACCAGGCGCGTGTCCTTCTTGGTCGCCGTCGCGCTGGCGGCGACGGTGGAGGTGTTGCGGCCGAAAATCCGCGCGAACAGGAGCGGCACATCGGCCGTGGCGTTGATCGTGATGGTCTTGGTCGTCCCGAGCGTCACGTTGATGTTCGAGACCAGATTCCGCGCTCCCCAAAAGCCGGCGGTCCCATCGGCGCGAAAGTTGGCTTTTAGAAATTCTCCCGCGATTTCACTGGGGTTCGCCGGTGTGCCCAGAAGGCGCCCTGCGCCGAGCACCGCGCCATCCACCGCCGCCGAGAGCTTGGCCTGGACGATATACAGCATCGTGGCGTCGATTCCCAGGCCGACCAGAGGCACGATCACGGTCGGGATCAGTAAAGTGAACAGGATCAGGGTGGTCCCGCGCTGGCGATGGCGGGCGCATGGTGTGCTAAACATCGTTTCCCTTTCTTCAGTCGACCGCCGCCTGCGCGGTTCAAAACATGTTGTACGAGTACATCACCGAATCCGGCGAAAAGGGCGGCATCCGGATGCCGGTGGAGGCGGCTTCCGAGATATAGATCACCTGCCCGGACGGCAGCCCCCTGACGTTCCCGTTCACGTTCGCGTACGGATTGATGCCGCTGAAGGTCGCGACATCCCCGGAGTTAGTGACCTGGTCGTTCAGAGGCACCTTTCCCGTTGTCGGATCGACGTTGACCGGGTGCGATCCGGTGGTCAGCGGCGCCCCGAAGTAACTGCCGCGCAAAGAGGTGTTCCCGATTTCCAGGCGCTGCGTGAATACCCATTGCCCGTAATTGGTGCACCCTTGCGGATTTCCGTTGCTGTCGACTTTGCCGTCCGAGGCGCACATGGCCTGGTCGACATAGGTCACCGCGGAGAGAATGACCAGCGCCTTGGAAGTCGAGGCGCTGGTGGTTAAGCCGATCGAGCTGCCGAGCGTCGCCAGAATCGTCTGGTTGCCCGGCTGAGAGAAATCCGCCCCTTTGGCATACATATGTCCGGCGTCGCGCGCCACCTGGATCGTTTCGAGCGAGCGGAGCATGTTGAGCCCGATGGACACGGTGCCCAGCATCAGCGGCACCAGCACGACCGTCACGAACGAAAATTCCACGATGGAAACACCGCTTCTGGTCTTCTTCCGCATGGCTCTCCTCACGGCGCGGTCCCGATCGGCGGCGTGTCGTGGGATGGTTCGATCAGATCGGCCGCGACGGCGTGGATCGCCGTTCCCGATGCATCCGCCGCCTGGTTCCAACTGAAAATGCGCGGAACCAGCGCGGGCAGCATGAATCCTTCAATCGAGACCTGCATGATGTTGCCCGGGCTGTTCCCGTTGGCCTGGCCCGAGACGTCCGTCGCCGGCGCGGTCGATCCGTCGGCCGGAGGCAGGAAGTAGTGCACCTTGATCTTTGCCAGACCGGCCGGCCCGTACAGCGTGCCGAGAGATTTCTGCTGGACGATGCTCTTGACCATCGAGGTCAGGTCCGAGCCGGCCGCCGCCGCCTGCGTCCCCGTGATGGTGATGCCCGTCCGAACGCCGGCGCGAACGGCATAGTCCAGCGTGGCCTTCACAAACACCGCCCAGGCGACATCCATCAACACGAACAGCATCGCCACAAATGGCAGAAACGTGAACGTGAATTCCAGGAACTCAGCGCCCCGGCAACGCCGGCGCCGGCCTTGGCACGCTGTGGTGCATCCGATCGTGCGAGCGAACATAGGCTACGCACATAGGGAGCCGAAACACCGGGACTTTCTTTACGAGGCGCTCCAGTTTCTAAGTACCAGATAGAAAGTTAGCATCGAAGACCTGCCACAAATACACAGAAGGCGCAGCGGCTGCGCGGAGAATCCCCAGATCCTCTGCGTAACCTCTGCGCCCTCTGCGTCTCCGCGGTTCAGGTCTCCAGCTTCAGAACGTCACGCGCAGCCCCACCTGCCCCGTCCTTGCCGGGCTGCCCGCGATTCCCGCGCCGAGGCCCGGGACCGGAGTCAGCACGCCGGTGGTCGGTCCGTTGACCGCGCCGTTCGGCGGCCGCGTGGTGGTGGCCAGCCACGCCACCGTGTTGACGGCCGTGATGGATTGCCGGTTCAGCGCATTGAACGCCTCCGCCAGCACGGTCACTTTCAGCCGCTCCGTGAGCGCGATGGTGCGGCTCAACCGGGCGTCGAGGTTGTACTGGTTCCCCAGGCTGAGCGTCGAGATGCCGTCCGTAGGCAGGCGCGACCAGCCGCCCGAGCCCACCAGATTGGTCGGGTAATCCATGGTGATGCCGGAGAACTGCTGCCCGGAGACCCACACCGCCGGCGTCTCATGCTGCCCGGAGGCCATGGTCGCGATGCCCGCCAGCGTCCAGCCGCGCAGCCAGCGCTGCTGCGGTTGCCAGGTCCAGCCGATCACGCCGCGGTGGCGCTGGTCGGTCGGCGAGATGCCGCGGTCGCCGCCGAAGTTGCCGTTGTAGGTGGCGAGCGGCAGCATGCCGTAGAGCTGCGGGCCGCCGATGTCGTCCGTCCCCTGCGAGAACGTGTACGACGCCTGCAGCGTCAGCCCCTGCCGGAAGCGCCGGCGGTACTCGAGCACCGCCGCGTTGTACCAGTTCGACGCGCCATTCGAGACCACCCAGATGTGCGCGTACTTGGGATCGTTCTTGGCTGTGTCGAGGTCCGTGTAGTAAAGGCCCGTCTGCACGCCGGCCGCATTTTCGATCGTGTAATACTTGTGGACCGTGGGCGCCGGAATATTCTCGTCCGCCACGCTGTAGAGGCCGTAGCCGCGGCTGTGCAGCAGCGTCAGTGTGAGGGTGCTGCTCGCATCGAGCCGCCGCTCGATCGCCAGGTTCAGGTCGCGCACGTGCGGATTGCGCAGCTTCGAAGACGCCCACATCAGGTCCGTCGAGCCGGTGGGAACCGTGCCGCTGACGGGCTTGGGGAATGCCGGCGCGTTCGTCATTGTGGGAAGCACGGTCAGGTCCGTCTGCTTGACGCCGTTGCCGAAATCGTACAGCCAATCCAGCAACTGGCCGGGCATCGGCTCATAGAACCAGCCGTAGCCGACGCGCGCCACGGTCTTCTCATTCAGCGCATACGCGATCGAGATGCGCGGCGCGAAATCGATATTCGGCGACGCGATGCTGGCGGTCTCGTAATAGGTCGAGTTCTGGTTCTGCGGCTTCGGCAGGCCGGGCTTTTCGAACCGAACGCCGGCCATGATCGTCAACCGCCGCACCGGCCGCCACGTGTCGACCGCGTACGCGTTGTACTGTTTCCACGGCACGCGCCGCTCCGCGGTCCCGATCTGCTGCGTGAGCATCGTGTAATCCTTGCCGCCGCTCGTGAAATCGGTGGCAAACGCCGTCAGCGACGGGAACTGATACACCGGCCCCGCGAGCGACGTCACGGTATCGCGCGAGCGCCACAGCTCGAAGCCCACGCTCAGCGAGTGCGTGCTGCTGGTGAGCGTGGCGTTGTCCGTGAGCTGGTAGCGCAGCTCGCCCAGCGATTGCGAGTACGGGTGCGGGTTCCCCACGGTCACGCCGTCCACCGTGATCCCGAGATTGGCGTCCGCGATGTTGGGAGTGTACGCCGGGTTCGAGAGGCGGTCGTCGAAAACGCCCAGCCGCAGCTCGTTGAGCGTGCTGCGCGTGGGAACGCTGGTCCACGCCACCTTGCCGAAGCGGACGTCGTCGGTCGCATTCACCAGCCCGAGCAGGCCGCCGTTGGGATCCACCTGCTGGATCGAGCCGCCGTTCGGCGCCTTGGCGTTGAGGATGTTGCCTTCCACGGTGAAGCTGTTGCGCTCGCTGCGCCGGTAATCGACCTTGGCCAGACCGGTCAGGAAGCTCTCGCTCAGCGGCGTCACGACGTTCATCTGCGATTGCAGAAACTTGATCGCGCTCGCGCACTGCACGGATGTCGCCTTGCACGTCGAAGAGAGGATCGTCGTGCCCGTGGGATCGGCCAGCAGCGGGCTCGTGATCTTGTTCAGCCCGCGGCCCTTGCCATCGAGGTCCTCCACGTTGCCGAAGAAGAAAATATGGTCGCGGATAATCGGCCCGCCGGCCGAAGCGCCGCCCTGGTTCAGGTGGTCGAACAGGCTCTGCCCGTTGGCGAAGCGGTTGGTCGCCGCGACCGCGTTGGGGCTGTAGTAATCGTAGCCTGCCACGTGCAGATCGTTCGTTCCGCTGCGCGTCACCACGTTGACGATGCCGCCCGAAGACGGCCCGAACGCCGGCGGGGCGTTCGCCGGCAGCACCTGGAACTCCTGCACGCTATCGAGCGTGAGCTGGTTGGCCAGCGCGCGCGGCGAGGCGTAATATGTGTTCGTGGTCACCACGCCGTCCGTCACCGTCAGGTTCGATGCCGGCTGCGCCGTCAGCATGATGCCGCCCGTGCGATGATCGATGCCGGCCAGCGGATCGAGCTGCGCCAGCGGGTCGATGCGCCGGTTCGACGACGGCAGGTTATCGATCTGCTGCGTCGTGACCAGCGTGCTCAGGTCGTTCTTGACCTCTTCGACGCGCGGCGCCGGAATCGCGGCTTCGTCGCCGGTGTAGCCCTCGTCGTGCTTCAACGTGACGCGGAAATCGAGCGTCTGCCCCACCGAGAGACTGAAATCGCCGCTCGTCCAATCATTGAATCCCTTGCGCGTGATCTTGATGCGATACCCGGCCGCCGGCGTGAGCGCCGAGGCGTTGAACACGCCGTCGTCGGAGGTCGTCATCACGCGCTCGAAGCCCAGGCCGGGGTTGGACAGCGTGACCGTGGTGTCCGGAATCCCGTCGCCCGACGATTCCAGCACCGTTCCCGTCACCGCCGCCGATCCCGCGCCCGCCTGCGCCCACACCACTCCCGAAAGACCAAGCCACAGCAGGCAAATATATAAAGTTGATTTCATGCTTGAACCTCTATAAAAGACCCGAATTGCTCAGTTGAGTGCGTATTCCGTACCCAGGGTTACAACATTTTAGCAACCCCTTTTGTGGCATTCATCTGGACCGAATCGGCTCAGGTGAGACCGGCGGGCACAGGGGATGCGGGGAGGCGCTGCGATAGCGGGAGTAGCAATGGCGGGGCTGAAGTGTTTCAGTTGGCACTGGGCCGCCGCTGGACGCTATCGACGATGATGGCATCCACCGGAGCCCTCTTCGGCTCAAGCCGCAGTCCCAGTTGAGACTCAAGCGCGGCCGTGATCGGCACGCCCAGATCGGCAACGGGAACTGCCGAAGCGCTCGCGGCCGACTCTGGCGCCGCCGGCTGAGTCCGTTCCATGGTGTCGAACCTCAGCTCGATATCGTACTTTCCGCGCAAGCCGGTAGCATTGCGGACCGGCTGCCCCATTTGGCCGGACAGGACCTCCGCCAGTTCGTCCGTGCTGGACCCTTGTAGCCGCAGCGCGATTTTTCCATCTGCCATTCTCATGCAATGCGTGCAGTCTGGAGATAGAACCGGGTAGCCATCTTTATCGACCTGCGACTGTTGCCCTGGGTTTGCCGGAGCCGCGCCGCTGCCTCTCGCCGACGCCTCAGGCTGCCCCTCCGCTGCGTCCTTCAGTCTTGGGCCGCCCTTGGCAGCCACCAGGTCGTAGACACGAGCATCCTTGCTGCCCCGGTGAGCAACGAGTTGGAAGCGGTCTACGAGCAGGTTCCGCAGCATCGCGCGGAACTGCCCCATCGAGGCGACGGGAGGCACCTTGGCGGTCACATCGAACCTCTCGAAATCCATCCAATCCGGGCCCGAGAGTTGATAGGGCATGATGCCGTATGCCTGGGTAATCAGCATGGAAAGGCTGCAATTGTTGCAGCGGTAAAGCCCGGGATCGCTGCTTCCGGGGCCTCCACGCACTGACCACATCCCGCCTCTTCCCGGCGCGGGCGCCTTCACGGACGCTGCTTCGAACTGAGGCGCGCGGCCGCCCGCTTCGGCCGGCGCCTGGGATGCAGCAGGCACGGCGCAGGCCAGCAAGGATAAGGGAAAGGCAACCGATCTCATTCGCCGCATACGTCACCTGCCCTTTCCGGCAAACAGCAACGCAACCCTGCCGCCTCCCTGCCGGCAGCACATCCCTCGCTGCGCCATACCCATGCAAATGCCAGGGTTCGGGGCAGCCACCATTTGGTTAACAGCGCAGAATCGGGCGTCGCCATCGGGAAGCGGAGAACTGCGGGCGCGGATAACTGTCACTTTGATTGTGGGTAATCCGAACTCCTCCGATGCCGGAATGTCGAGTACGTCGCCCTCTTTCCCCGAATAGAAGCCCAAGCTTTCACCTTTCCAGTTCTTGATGCTGTTGTAATCGGCCTTCGAGAGTAGCACCGCGTATTCGTTACGGGGCAAGACTGCCACCTCCACCTCTACCTCTTCGCCATTGCGGCGAGGGGTGAGCCGAACGCCAGTGACCTTGTCGTTCCCAAGCGGCAAAACTGCAATAATCTCACCAGTCTCCGTGACCGGCACATACATCTGGCTAAGCTCGGTTTCGACCCTGATCCCCAGTTTTGTGCCGCTTTTTTCCGCTGGCCACAGGCGTGTGGTAGCCAACAGCAGGACCGGCCCGATGACGCCAATCACAGAAAGATACTGCTTCACCGCGTATCGTCTGAGAGACTGAGACATCGTCAACTCCTCCTCCGTTTCCTCACGGCGGGATTTTCGCCTGCCAGCAGGCGCCGTGGGGCCTATGGGTATGTCTTGCTGAGGTTCGCTTCTGTAGTGATCAGCGCCCGAAGGGTTTCGGCCGAGATCGCGCCAGAAATGCGCCTCCCATTCAAAAATATTGTAGGCGTCTCCGAAACCCCGACGGCCTCTCCGGCCGCAATGGCCGCCCGAACCTGAGCCGCAGAACTCCCATCTGCCAGGCACTGATCGAAAGGCGCCGGTACTGCGCCGGCCCGGAGGGCGAGTTCGCGCAACTGCGCCGCCGCATGCTCCGAATCAACCGATTTCTGGCCATCAAAGGTAAGTCGCTCGAATCGCCAAAACGCCTTGTCGCTCTGTCGCGCCAGACAGATCCCCGCCCGTGCGGCCTGATCGGCCCATGGATGGATCTTGGATATCGGAAACCGCTTGAAGATCAACCAGACAGTATTGGGCATCTCTTCCGCTAGGCGGTCGATCTCCCGGCTCAGCTCAGCACAGAACGGGCACTGAAAGTCGCTGAACTCCACTAGCGTGACGGGTGCAGCCGGGCTCCCCCGAGCCGGGGAGCCACTCACGATCGCCGCGATCTTCCGACGCATTTCGCGCCAAGGGTCTGGATCCAGATCCCGTAAATCCCCCTCAAGAACCTTGGCGGCATCCGGCGTTAGATAGTAGATCCGCGAAGGTCCGTCTTTGTCTGCGGACAGGCGGGCCACGACCTTCCGCAGCCCGTTGGCGTCAGGGGGGCGAATGTCGATCCCGAAGATCGGCGCGGCGGTGGTTCTGCTCACGAACGCGAAGACTCGCCGATGAAGGGCATCGTCCGGCCGAACGGCCGGGCGGGAATCCTGCGCCCTGATGGACCCGGCGACCAAAGCCGGTGCTACACCCCACAGAACCAATCGATGCAGCGCACTCATCTGGATCCCCCAAGCGAGCCTCTATTGAACCCAGCAACATTGGCCGCAGAAACTGCAGCTCAGACATTGCCCTGGACTCGGCCGGCAGCAAAAGACACCGCACTGGCACCCGAGATCACAGCCACCCCCCGAGGGACGCCAGCACAAACTTCGCAGGCATCGGCGAGAGGGCGTACCGTTCGAGGTCCGACAAGACAAGAGAGTCACCCTCACCGATGCGGTAGGTTCCCACTTTCTCTTGGCGCGACCAGCTCTTGGCCGCCTCGCACGAAAGTCCGGCATCGCCCTCTTGCCGCTCCCCAAGCAAGGCATAGACCGTCAAGACAAGGTCGCCGCGGTCCATCTTAGGGATAACTCGCCGTGCGACAACGTTTCCCTTGCCAACTGGGACAATCGCGCCGCTAAGCGACGACGTCACGGGGATCGTAAATGGGTTCCCGCTTGGCAGCGACAGGACAGCCGCTGGCACGGACTTTACCGCCTCGGCCCCGAGCGCGACCGCCGCGCTGGCGAGGGCAAAAACTAAGCACGCTGAAACTCTCTTCATATGCACCTCCCTCCGGGGTGTGAAAGATATATACCCCCCCCGAGAAAAAAGTCAATACCCCCAATTCTTTTTTCTAGAGTAGGCGCACACTAATGCCCGGAGCCTACCTGCAGCGCTCTTTTGAATGGCGCAGTTTCCATTCGATTCGCTTGACCTCATTATGGGCCTGTAGCGACCACTTTGAGAGCTCATAAGTCTCTAAAACCAACCGATTCAGGCGAGCTGAAACCGCGGATATTGGTTCTCGTTAGGGCCCGGCCGCGGCTCCCAGTTGGCCCCAGGGCACGCCAGCCGGCTCTCGCGCCACTGCTCGCGTGACCAATCCCGTCCGCCAGCCGCGGTCCGGCTCGCCGCGCAGGACGCGATCACGAGCAGCCCTCGGCGCCACCGCGCCCTCCTATAGGCGCTCGCATTTCCCCCTCCTCGGTCAGTAGTTTCGAGGCGGAATTTGCGCCATCGTCAGATACGCGCTGGGTGCGGTAATCCCCGGCGCTCCGGCAAAGGCACGGAAAGTGTGCGCCACTCCCGCCGCATCGTAGCGGCGCGGCGCGCCGCGCCATCGCCGATACGCGGACCACACCATGCGGCACGGCAGCGCGCGCTTGCGGGCCGGCCACCGCGCCGTGGTCTGGCACGCGCGCACCGTAGTGGCCGGGCATACCCGGCTCGCGCTGATGCCCACTGTCACGCGCCGTAGCTCTAAAGAGCCATCATCCACCGACCCCGCGGTGTCATCCAAATTGACAGGCCTTCGGCATATCATAGTGCTATAAAGCCTTCGACCCGGCGCGCCTGTTTCCAGCCGGAAGTGCACCCATGTGGATCGTAAGATTAGCCCTTAGGCGTCCGTATACCTTCGTCGTCATGGCCCTGCTCATCGCCATTCTCGGTGTGAGCGCCATCGTCACGATGCCGGTGGACATCTTCCCGTATATCGATATCCCGGTCGTCAGCATCGTCTGGAACTATTCCGGCCTCTCCGCCGAGGAAATGGAAAAGCGCATGGTGACCATTTTCGAGCGCGCCATGACCACCACCGTCAACGATATCGAGCACATCGAATCGCAATCCTACAGCGGCGTTTCCGTCACCCGCGTGTACTTCCAGCCGAACGCGAAAATCGAAGTGGCGCTCTCGCAGGTGACCGCCATCGCGCAGACGCTGCTCAAAATCTTCCCGCCCGGCACCACGCCGCCCAGCATCATCAAGTACGACGCGTCGAGCGTCCCCATCCTGCAGCTCGGCCTGGAAAGCTCCGCCATGAGCGAGCAGGAGCTGTTCGATATGGGGCAGAACTTCATCCGCACCCAGCTTGCGACCATCCAGGGCGCAGCCGTGCCGCTGCCCTACGGCGGCAAGTTCCGCGCCGTGATGGTCGACCTCAACCCCAGCCAGCTCTTCGCCAAGGGACTCGCGCCGGCCGATGTTTCGACCGCGCTCGGCAACCAGAACCTCATCCTGCCGGCCGGCGATATGAAGATCGCCGATAAGGATTACACCGTCCAGATCAACAGCAGCCCGCGCATCCTCGACCAGATGAACGCGCTGCCCGTGAAGGTCGTCAACGGCGCCACGGTCTACCTGCGCGATGTGGCGCAGGTGCACGACGGCTTCAACGTGCAGACCAGCATCGTGCGCACCAACGGCACGCGCGGCGCGCTGCTCACCATCCTGCGCAGCGGCCAGGCCTCCACGCTGGCGGTGGTCAACCGCGTGAAAGCCGCGCTGCCCAAGATCCTGGCCGGCCTGCCGCCCTCGCTGCACGTGCGGCAGCTCTTCGACCAATCCCTGTTCGTGCGCGCGGCCATCGCGGGCGTGGTGCGCGAGGCCGTGATGGCCGCGTTCCTCACCGGCCTGATGATCCTGATGTTCCTCGGAAGCTGGCGCAGCACGGTGATCGTCTGCATCTCGATCCCGCTTTCCATCCTGGTATCGCTGATTGTCCTCAGCCTGATGGGCCAGACGATCAACGTGATGACGCTCGGCGGCTTGGCGCTGGCGGTCGGCATCCTGGTCGACGATGCCACCGTCGAAATCGAGAACACGCACCGCAATATGGCGATGAAGAAGCCGCTGGTGCGCGCGGTGCTCGATGGCGCGCAGCAGATCGCGGCTCCGGCGTTCGTTTCGACGCTTTCGATCTGCATCGTCTTCGTCCCGGTGCTGCTGCTGACCGGCGCGGCCAAGTACCTGTTCACGCCGCTCGCCATGGCCGTGGTGTTCGCGATGATGGCGTCCTACCTGCTCTCCCGGACCCTCATCCCCACCATGGTGCACTACATGCTCAAGCCGGAAGTGGCGCTCTACGCGGCCGGCGAGCATGGCGAAACTGCCGGCGGCAAGGGCTTCATCTGGCGCGTCCACTACCTCTTTAACCGGCGCTTCGAGCTGATGCGCTCCTCTTATACCTCACTGCTGCACTGGTGCCTGGACCACCGCGCGCCGGTGCTCGCCGGCTTCGGGGTTTTCATCTTCGCCTCGATGTTCCTCGCGGTATTCATCGGGCGCGATTTCTTCCCGACCGTCGATAGCGGCCAGATGCGCCTGCACGCGCGCGCTCCCGCGGGCACCCGCCTCGAAGAGACCGAGCTGCGCTTCGCCGCGATCGAGGACGCCATCCGCGAAGTCATCCCACCGCGCGAAATCGATACCGTCATCGACAATATCGGCATTCCCAACGGCGGCTTCAACCTGGCGTTCGGGGACAGCCCGACCATCGGCACCGGCGACGGCGACATCCTCATCTCGCTCAAGGAAGGCGAGCACGGCGGCACAGCGGACTACATCCAGCGCCTGCGCAAGCGCCTGCACGAGCGCTTCCCGGACATGACGTTCTTCTTCGAGGCGGCCAACATCACCAACCAGATCCTCAATTTCGGACTGCCCGCGCCGATCGACGTGCAGGTGGTGGGCCGCAACGCCGCCGCCAATTACCAGATCGCGCAGCAGCTCGAGCGCGAAATCGCGCGCATTCCCGGAGCGGCCGACGTGCACATCCACCAGGTGGTCGACTGGCCGCAGATCGATGTCGATGTGGACCGCGCCAAGGCCGGCCAGGTCGGCCTCACCCAGCGCGACGTGAGCAACAGCCTGTTGATCTCGCTCAGCGGCAGCGGCCAGATCGCGCCGACGCAGTGGCTCGATTTCCGCACCGGCGTCAGCTACTTCGTCACCGTACAGACGCCGCAGTACCGGCTGGATTCCATGAGCGCGCTGCTGCACACGCCGATCGCGGCGCCGTTCACGGCCGTCAACACCACGACGCCCACTTCGCTCGCCGGCGTCGCCAATGCCGGCGAATCCTCGACCGGCGCCGGCCCCAGCCAGAACTCGATCGCCTACGGCAATCCTGGCGCGGCCGCCGCCGGGCCGCAACTGCTCGCCAATCTCGCCAGCGTGCGGCGCGACGTGGCGCCCGAGATCATCAACCACTACAACGTGCAGCCGGTCTACGACATCTACGCCAACCTGGACCGGCGCGATCTCGGCGGCGTCGGCGGCGAAGTCGAGAAGATCGTCGGCCGCATGTCGAAGAATCTGCCGCGCGGCACCACGCTCGATGTGCGCGGGCAGGTGCGTACCATGCAGAGTTCGTTCTACCGGCTGGGACTCGGCATGGCGTTCGCGGTCGTCCTGGTCTATCTCCTCATGGCCGTGAATTTCCAGTCCTGGCTCGATCCGTTCATCATTCTGATGGCGCTGCCGGGCGCGATGGCGGGCATCGTCTGGATGCTCTTCCTGACGCAGACCACGTTCAGCGTGCCGTCTCTGATGGGCGCGATCATGTGCATCGGTGTCGCCACGGCGAACAGCATCCTCATGGTCGTATTCGCCAACGATCAGCGCGCCGAAGGCATGGACGCGCGCTCGGCCGCGCTCGCGGCCGGCCACACCCGCATCCGCCCGGTGTTGATGACGGCCAGCGCGATGATCATCGGCATGCTGCCGATGGCGCTCGGCATGGGCGAGGGCGGCGAGCAGAACGCGCCGCTCGGCCGCGCGGTGATCGGCGGCCTGCTGCTCGCCACCGTGACGACGCTGTTCGTGGTGCCGCTGGTCTATAGCCTCCTGCGCACCAAACCGCCGGTCGATCACGAGCGCAGAATTATCGAGGAAGAACACGAGTACTTGCGCGAAGAGATGCTACGCGAGGACCTGCCATGACCCCCATGAACCGCCAGGAAGCCCAGACCGAAGAACAATTGCGCGCGGAAATCGAATCGCTCAAACGCCAGCTCGCCGCCGCCGGGGCCGGAGCTTCGCACGGATCCGGCCACGGCGCCGATGCCGCGCCGCGCGGCCCCTCCGCCGGCACGCTGTTGACCGTGCTGCTGCTCGTTGCCGCGCTGGCTCTGGCCGGCTATTTCCTCGGCTATTTGCCGCGCCAGCGCCGCGAGCAGGTGCTGGCCGCCGAATCGCGCGCCGATCAGCAGAGCCTGCCGGTGGTGAACGTGCAGCTCGTGGAGCGCTCCGCGGCCTCGAGCAGCCTGGTGCTGCCGGGCAACATCCAGGCGGTCACGGAAGCGCCGGTGCTGGCGCGCGCCACGGGCTACATCCGCAAGCGCTATGCGGATATCGGGGACCGCGTCGCCGCCGGCCAGGTGCTGGCGGAAATCGAAGCACCAGAGCTCGCTCAGCAGATCAAGCAGGCGCAGGCGGCCATCGACCAGGCGAACAGCAGCGTGCAACAGGCCGAGGCCGCGCTCCAGCAGGGCCGCGCCAACGCCAACCTCGCGCGCGTCACCTCCGAGCGCTGGACCCGGCTGCTCGCCAAAGGCGCCGTTTCGCACCAGGAGGCCGACAATTACCAGGCGCAGTACGAAGCCCAGCAGGCCAACGTCCAGGCGCTCGAAAAGGCCGTTGCCGCCGCGCGCAGCAACGCCGCCGCGGCGCAGGCGAATCTCGACCGCCTCCACGATCTGTTCGGCTACCTCACGGTGCGGGCGCCGTTCGCGGGCGTCATTACCGTGCGCAACATCGATAACGGCGCGCTGGTGAACGAGGGCAGCACGCTCCTCTACCGCATCGCGCAGACCGGCCGACTCCGCACGTATCTCAACGTGCCGCAGGCGGACGCCGAGTCGGTGCGCGTGGGCCAGCGCGCCACGCTCGAAATTCCCGACCTGCCCGGCCGCAAATTCGAGGGCACGGTGACCCGCACCGCCAACGCGCTCGACCCGGCCAGCCGCACGCTGCTCGTCGAAGTCGAAGTGCCGAATCCCGCAGGCACGCTGCTGCCCGGCATGTACGCTCAGGTGGATCTCGCGGTGCCGCGGCAGAATCCGCCGCCGGTGATTCCCGCCGATACCCTGGTGGTCCGCAGCGACGGGCCGCAGGTGGCGGTCATCGGCGAAGATGGCGCGGTACACTACACGCACGTGCAGTTGGGCCGCGACTTGGGCGAGTATCTCGAAGCGCTCAGCGGTGTCGAGCCCGGCCAGCGCCTGGCCGTGAATCCGGGCGATAGCGTGCGCGAGGGTGCTAGAGTGAAACCCGTGATGGCTCCAGGGAAGAAGAAATGATCTCCGCGAATTTGCTCCCGCCGCCGATGAACGCCGAGGAACGCAGATGGAACCGTGGTTTTTATCGGCGTTTATCGGCGTTGATCTGCGGCTTGCTGATTGCCGGCCCCGCCTTTCCCCAGCCGCCCCAGGTCAACTTGCAGAACTCGCAGCGCGTGCAGGATCTGATGCGCGCGGGGAACCTGTATCTCTCGCTGCAGGATGCGCTGGCGCTGGCGATCGAGAATAATCTCGATATCGAGCTCGAACGCTACCAGTTCCCGGTGGCCGGCGCGGAGCTGCTGCGCGCCAAGGGCGGCGGCACGGTGCGCGGCCTGAATTACACGCTGGCGGAAGCGCCGCTCGGCGTCGGCGGGCCGCTCAGCCCGCTGGTCACCAACGCGGCCAGCGCGGGCAGCGCGGTCTCCGGCGCCTCGGTCGCGACCAATGCCAGCGAGCTCGGCGTGCTTGGCGAGCCGCAGGACAACCTATCCGTACAGGGCACCGTGCCGCAGTCGAACGGCACGCCCGTGCCGGTCTTCGATCCTTCGCTCATCGGCCAGTTGACCTGGACCCACACCTCGGCGCCGCAGCCCAGCTCCTTCGCCTACGGCACGCCGAATCTGGTGACCAGCGGTCTCATCGCCAATGCCGGCGTGAGCCAGGGCTTCGCCAGCGGCGCCACCGTGGGGCTCAATTTCGATAACAGCCACCAGAACCTGAACTCGCTCAACGCGGCGCTCAATCCGTACACCGGATCGAGCCTCGGCCTCACGTTCACGCAGCCGCTGCTGCGCGGCTTCGGCGCCTCCCTCAACCGCCGCTTCATCCGCATCGCCGGCAACGAGCAGCGCATCGGCAGCCTGCTCTTCCAGCAGCAGCTCATCTCGACCGTGTACGGCGTGGTGCGGCTCTACACCGATTTCGTCGCGCTCGTGCAGGATGAGCAGGTGAAACAGGAGACGCTGAACGCGGCGGAAAAGCTGCTTGCCGATACCAAAGCCCAGGTCGAGGAAGGCACGCTCGCGCAGGTCGAGCTGACGCGCGCCAACGCGCAGGTCTTTTCCGCGCGCCAGGACGTGATCAACGCCCGAGGCCTGCGCGAAGAGCAGGAAGCCATTCTCAAGAACGTGCTGACGCGGCGCGGCAACGAGGACCCGCTGGTCGCGGCGGCGCGCATCATCCCCACGGACACCCTCAGCATCCCCGAGAAGGACGAGGTGCGCCCCATGCAGGACCTGATCGGTGAGGCGCTTGCGAACCGTCCCGACCTGGGCCAGGCGCAGCTCCAGATCGCCAACGCGCAGATCGGCCTCGAAGGAGCGCGCAATCTGACCAGGCCGGAGGTCGATCTGGTCGGCATCCTGCAGAATAACGGCCTGGCCGGAGCGGCCTCGGGCTTCGCGGCCAATCCCTACCCCGGCAACATCGGCGGCTACGGCACGGCGCTCGACCAGATCTTCACCCGCAAATACCCGACGTACGGCGTGGGCGTCCAGGTGACGCTGCCGATCCACAACCGCATCGCCGAAGCGGACCTCGCGCGCGACGAGCTGAACGTGAAGCAGTCGCAGGTCCGGCTGCGGCAGTTGCAGAACCAGGCGCGGCTGGAGGTCGAGGACGCGCTGATCGCCATGCGCCGCGCCCGCGCGTCGTACGAGGCCGCCGAGCAGGCGCGCAAGCTGCAGCAGGAATCGCTCGAAGCGGAGCAGGCGAAGTTCGAGGTCGGCGCGTCGACGGCGTTCTTCGTGATCCAGTACGAGAGCCTGCTGGCGCAGGCGAAATCGACCGAGGTGGCGGCGCTGAGCTCCTACGTGAAGGCGAGGGCGGCGTTGCAGCGCGCCATGGGGACGATTCTGGACGATAACCACATCTCGCTCGATGCGGCGATCAAGGGCCGGATGTAGCGCGGGGCTTCACGCCAATCGAAACTTTCCATTTCCCCTGCCTTCAGTGCGTTACGAGGAACGCTCGGGGCGAGCCGCCAGCGCGCGTGATATCGTACGATTGCGGTGGGCGAATGCCGCCGCAGCCAACGGAAAACCGCGCGCCAACAGGCGGTTTTTCGCGCTAAGTTACTGATTTCACACAATCGAGGCCGCCTGTTACAGGCGGCTTTTCGTTTTTAGGAGACATATGCAGGAAATCACGAAAGCGAATCCGCTCGATCCGCAGGACGTCGGGCTGGGCGCGTGGATCGGCCGCCGGCAGGCCTATTCGCTCGTCGCGGGCACTTGCTCCGCGGCAGACGCGAGGTGCCTGAGCGAGCTTCGCGAGACCAAGGCGTACAAGCGCACCGGGCTCTCATGGGAGGGATTCTGTAAGCAGCACATCGGCATGCACCGATCCAACGTCGATCAGATCATCCGCCAATACCGCGAATTCGGCCCGGCGTACTTCACGCTGCACCAGATTACGGGCATTTCGGCCGAGGAATACCGCGCGATCCGCGGCGCCATCGAGGACGGCTCGCTGCGCCACGCTGGCGATGCCATCCCCATTGCGGCCGAACACGCGCCCCGGCTGCTCGAGGCCGTGCGCGAACTGCGCGCGCCGTTGCCGGCCAAAGCCCGGGCCGCCACCGCCACGGAGCCGCCTTCGCCCTGCGGGGTAGCCGTAAAGGCGCTGCAGGAAGCCGAAGCAGCCATCGGCGGACTGGAATCCGATCGCCTCAGCGATGACGATTACCGCCGGCTGTGCGCCCTTGCCACCCGCCTCGCGTTCCAGATGAAGCGGATCTCGATCCATTTGGTGCCCGTCGTCGCGCGATAGCCGGGACCCTCGGGGATGCGGGAGCGCGGTTCCGCAACTGCTCCCGATCCCGCCGGTGAGGCTGGCGGGCCTCGCCTAATATCCCGCGCCGCGCGTCACCCGGTGAATGTAATCCAGCGTCTCGCGGTAGGGCGGAATATTCCCATTGTGCTTTTGCACCGCGCCGGGGCCGGCGTTGTAGGCGGCGAGCGCGTGCCAGAGGCGGCCATCGTAGAGGATCAGCAGGTCGCGCAGGTAGCGCACGCCGGCATCGACGTTCTGCGCCGGGTCAAGCGGATTCGCGCCGAGCTGTTTCGCCGTCGCGGGCATCAACTGCATCAGGCCGAGCGCGCCCTTGGGCGAAACCGCGCGCGCATTGCCGGCCGATTCGGCGCCCATCACACTGCGCACCAGCTTGCGGGGCAGGCCATAGCGGTCGGCGGCGGCGTCGGCGAGTTCGCCGGCGGTCCTGGCGGGCGCCGGCTGCGGTTTGGCGGATGCCGCGGATGCGGACGTTGCCGCGGGATGCGGAGCGGGCGCGGCGCCATCCGGCTCGAAGCCGGCGATCTGCGCGGCGTCGATCTCGACAAAGCCGGTCCCCGTGTACAACCGCACTTTGCCGTCTTCCGCCTCGTGGCGGTCGGCGTGGAGGCGCGCGCCGCTGGCGAGCACGGCGAACTCCCCCGCGAAAGCGGGAGCCGCCAGGCAGAGAAATAGTGCCGCAACGCGCATGGAACCGATTCTATCCCGTTTGACGCATCCCGGCCCGGAATCGTGCAGGGAAAGATAGCGCCGCCGCGGGGGCTGCCGGCGCGCCCGAGCCGGGGCCGTGCCGTGTTCCGGTATCTCCCTCCGCGATGGCGCGCCTGGCGGTTCGCTGGGACACGCACCGCTGCCTGGCGCCGCGGCGGCGCGCGTGACGCCACGCCGCGCCGTTGCGGCCGTACCGGAAAGGCCGGCTTCGGCCGATCTGCTAAATTGGAAATTAAGCTGTCTCGGTATGCCATTTTATATCCAGCCGATCCGTGAATTCCTGGTGCGTCCCGCGCTGCCCGATTCGCTCAGCCGTATGACCGAGCTGGCGTACAACCTGGTGTGGAGTTGGGAACCCCTGGTGCGCTCCCTGTTCCGCCGGCTCGATCCGGCCCTGTGGCGCGATTGCGGATACAATCCGGTCCTCATGCTGGGGCGGGTTTCCCAGGCGGCGCTGCAGCGGGCGGGAAGCGACCCGCGTTATCTTTCGCTCTACCGCGCCGCGTGCGAAGCGTTCGACAACCGCGTGAAGAAGACGCCGCCCGCGCCGGATGGCAAGCTGATCGCCTATTTTTCCGCCGAATACGGGCTCACCGAGTGCCTTCCGGTCTATTCCGGCGGCCTCGGCATTCTCTCCGGCGACCATCTGAAATCCTCGAGCGACCAGGACTATCCGCTGATCGGCTTCGGGCTGCTCTATCAGCAGGGATACTTCCGGCAGATGCTCAACCCGGACGGCTGGCAGCAGGAGCGCTACCCGACCAACGATTTCTACACCCTGCCCCTGATCCCGGTAAAGGACGCGGCCGGGCAGGATCTCAAGGTGACGGTCAAGCTGCCGACCGGCAGCGTGTACATCCAGGTGTGGAAGATCGAGGTGGGCCGCATCAGCCTCTACCTGCTCGACACCAACATTCCGGAAAACGTGCTGCCGCAGGACCGCGACATCACCGATTCGCTCTACGGCGGCGATACCGATACGCGCATCCGCCAGGAGATCGTGCTGGGCATCGGCGGCATGCGCGCGCTGACGGCCATGGGGCTGAAGCCGACCGTGTTCCACATGAACGAAGGCCACTCGGCATTCCTGGCGCTCGAGCAGATCCGGCTCTTCATGCGGGATGAGCGGCTGTCGTTTTCCGAAGCGCTCGAGGCGGCGCGGGCGAGCAACGTGTTCACCACGCACACGCCGGTGCCGGCCGGTATCGACCTGTTCGACCCGGGCCTGATGTACCACTATTTCTCCGAATATTGCGCCGAGGTCGGGATCGATTTTCAGCAGCTCATGGCGCTCGGGCGGCGCAATATTTACGACCGCGACGAGCGCTTCTCGATGGCGGTGCTGGCGCTGAACACCTCGTCGTACCGCAATGCGGTCAGCCGCCTGCACCGGCAGGTTTCGCAGGAGATGTTCCACGGCCTGTGGCCGCAGCTTCCGGTGTGGGAAGTGCCGATCACCTCCGTAACCAACGGCGTCCACGTGCCGAGCTGGCTGAATGGCGACCTGGCGGAGCTCTACGACCAGTATCTGCAGCCGGATTGGCGCGAGCGCTTCAACGAGCCGGCGATCTGGGACCAGGTGCGCGAGATCCCGGATGAAGAGCTGTTCGAAGTGCACAAGCGGCGCAAGCGGCGCCTGGTGAACTTCGTGCGCGAGCGCCAGCACGCGAGCGCCGTGCGGCGGCAGGCGTCGGCGATGGAGGTGCGGCGGGCGAGCGAAGTGCTGGACCCGAACGCGTTCACTATCGGCTTTGCGCGCCGCTTCGCGACGTACAAGCGCGCCACGCTGCTGTTCCGCGATGTCGAGCGGCTGAAGCGCATTCTCCTGAACAAGGAGATGCCGGTGCAGCTCGTGATCGCCGGCAAGGCGCATCCCAAGGACCAGCCGGGGAAGAGCTACATCCGCGAGATCGTGCAGTTCTCGCGCGATCCCGATCTATGGAAGCACGTGGTGTTCGTCGAGGACTACGACATGAAGGTCGGGCGCGAGCTGGTGCAGGGCGTGGACCTGTGGCTGAATAATCCGCGCCGCGGCGAGGAGGCGTGCGGCACCAGCGGCATGAAGGCGGCGATCAACGGCGTGCTGAACCTGAGCATCCTGGACGGCTGGTTCGACGAGGCCTACGAATATTCGGGCGGATGGGCGATCGGCGAGCGCGAACCGTATTCCGACGACCAGGACCCGCTGCACGCCAGCGCCATCTACTACCTGCTCGAGAACCAGATCGTGCCGACGTTCTACGAGAGCCGCGAGCAGACCCCGCGCGAATGGGTGCGGCGCATGAAGCAATCGCTGATGTACATCACGCCGCACTTCGATTGCCGCCGCATGGTGCACGACTACATGACGGAGCTCTACGAGCCGGCGCACCTCGAGCACGTGCGGCTGCGGCAGAGCGGCTACAACCTGGTGCGGGACAAAGCGCGATGGGACACGCGCATCCGCGAGCTGTGGGACCGCGTGCGCTTCGTCGAGGCGGGCAGCGGCCCGGCGGGCGCGGTGACAAGCGGCAAGCCGGTGCCGGTGCGCGCGGCGATCGATCTGGCCGGGCTCACGCCGGACGATGTGCGGGTCGAGGTGGTGCTGGGACGGATCGACAGCAACGGGCACCTGGAGGAGACCGAAGTGATGGTGCTGCCGCCGGTCGAGCAGCAGGGCTCGGTGGCGGTGTTCGGCAAGGATATCGTGCCGGAGCGGACCGGCCGGCTCGGCTACGCGCTGCGCGTGAGCCCGAACCATTTCGACGATCCGTTGACGCGGCCCTGCACGAGTTTGCTGAAGTGGAGCGCGGTGGGATAACCGGGCCGCGCCCGAACCGTCGATGCGGCTCGGGCAAAATGCTGATCTGAGTAAGGTACTGGAGGGGGATGCAAACCGTACCCAATTCGTGGTACATATAGATTTAAGGCATCGGAGGGGACCCCGCCTTCCGGTGTATCGGCGCCTCCCCTTATCCGGTTTTCCCCACGCCCAGTGTTAGCCCCTGATGCTCACAGTGGCGCGTGATCCAGCGGCGCCGGCGATTTCGAAACGGTAGTTCGTTCGAACAAAAGCACTTTTCGCTCCAAAAACAGGAATTCCCCATGGACAGCGATCGCAAGTACCGGCAACACGGGTACATGGATTCGGACCGCGATAGCAACGGCAAGGGCTATCGCGAGGACCGTCCGAAGCCGCAAGGCCCGCGCCCTCCCCTCGACGTCACCGGCCCCCGCCTGCCGCGACTGGTTCAGCACGTTGCCGCGTCACGGTGTTTCAACTGCTCGACGGCTCTGCCGCCCGGCACCGACTTCAACGGCAACTGCCCGAAGTGCAATGCCGAGCTGCACTGCTGCAAGCAATGCACGCATTTCGAGCCCTCCACCCGGTTCCAGTGCCTGAAACCGATCCCGGTGCGCATCGCGCTCAAGGATAAGGCCAACACCTGCAACCTCTTCGCGCCGCGCGTGACAGTCGCCCGGGAAGGCACGAGCAACGGCGTCGCCGCGCCGCCGCCTTCCGCCGCGCAGGCGGGTCCGCCCGCGCCGCGCAACGCCGACGACGCGCGCAGCGCCTTCGACAAGCTGTTTAAGAAACTGTAAGCTTTCCTCTACTGAATCGTCACGTAGACGGTATTCGCCACGAGTCCGTCGATGCTCAACACCACACTCGAAAGCCCCTGGCCCGCCAGCGAAGACGGGAGCATCAGATTCACCTGATCGAGCCCGGGGATTTGCGGCTGCGGGCCGGCGTAGGTCACCGGCACGCTGACGCCTTGCACGGTGGCTTGGACCGCACCGGCGCCGATCGCATCGAAGCCCGTCCCGAAAAGAATCAGGAAGACCTGGCTGCCCGTATTCACCTGGATCGGCAGCGGTGCAATGGTCCCCGATTGCGAAGTGAAGACGAGCTGCGTTTGCTGCCCGCCATCCGGCGCGACCTGAATCACGTACGCCGCGGCGATGCCGCTGCCCACGGTGAACAGCGAGGGCGCCAGTGCGGCGATCTGAACCGGCGCGGAGAATTTGCCGGTTCCGGAGTTGACCGTGACGGTAGCGGCGCCGGGCGCGGTCGCGGCGGGAACCAGAAAATTGATCTGACCGGGCGAGACGTAGAACAGCGGAGCGGCACGGCTGGCGCCGGCCGAATCCGTGACCGTGACGGTAACGCCGCCGGTCTGGCTGGTGAGCGAGTGGCCGAATGCAGTGGCGAACGAATCGGCAGCGAGCGGGCCGGGGACGAAGGTGGTCGAAGGAACCACGGTGAGGGGCGGCGGAGGCGTGGTCAGGTTCAGGAAGGCCGCCACGCCGATGGTGAGCAGGCCGCCGGCTACGTCGGGCAATCCGTCGTGGTTCAGGTCCGCAATGGCGATCGATTGCAGCGGCAGGCCGGAGAGCGGCTGCGCGGCCGCAAAGGTGCCATCGCCGTTCCCTAAAAGGACCGCGGTGCCGAAATCCGCACCCGTGACGATCAGATCGGGAATTTTATCGCCATTGAGGTCGGCGGCGGCGATGTTGGCTGCCGGCAAGGGAATGAAGCTCGGCGGCTGAAACGTGCCGTCGCCGTTGCCGGGCAGGATGGCAAAGGCACTGCTCAGGGCGCCGCCGGCACTGGTTCCGGTTGCGGCGAGGTCCAGGCGGCCATCGCCGTTGAAGTCGGCGGCCACCAGGTTTACAGGGCCGAACGGTCCGGGGGGCGCGCCGGCGGGGAAAGAGAGCGGGATCACGGGGCCCATTGAGAAAGTGCCGTCGCCGTGGCCCAGCAGGAGGACGATATTGCCGGCTTGCGAGGGCACGGCGATATCGATCTTGCCGTCGCCGTTGAAGTCGCCGAATGCAAGCGTAACGGAGTAGCCGGTGAACTGGTATCCACCCTGAATGGAGTAGGAGACGGGAGCGGCGAAGGCGCCGCCCGGCTTGCCGAGCCAGATGGAGACGTTGTTCCTGGCGGATACCACCAGATCGGGGATGCCATCGCCGTTGAGATCGGCCGCGCCGATAAAGCCCGGAGTGGTTGCCGCATCGGAGAGCACAAGCGGAGCAGAAAGCGTGCCGTCGCCGTTGCCGAAGAAGACCTGAATTTCGCTGCTCAGAACCAGATCCCGGAGGACCGCAACGTCCGGCCTGCCGTCGCGATTGAAATCGGCG
>Ga0209062_1001885_pt1 | contig 31725 bp, 31 predicted proteins | sample Coa_R2_2_FD_187158 | JGI IMG/M metagenome (GOLD analysis project Ga0209062, IMG submission 187158) | Surface soil microbial communities from Centralia Pennsylvania, which are recovering from an underground coalmine fire - Coalmine... | ecosystem: Environmental > Terrestrial > Soil > Unclassified...
GTGTATTGCGCCAGTAACCAGTATTAACCCAAACTGTATTTAAATGTTATGTATGCAGCAAAAGCCGCATTTTTGTGCGATCGCCTACATTTGTGATGACTCGGAGCGCAAAATGGACAAAGTCGAGTTTAAGTGAAGCGTTAAAAAGGTGTAACTTTTAAGTGGGAACCAAAAATTTCGCTCTTTGCACTCACTGTTATTAACATATTTCACCCAAACAAGAATAGCTATAGCTATAGTATGTAACTACCTTAGAGTGAAGAAGAAACTTCTGTCGTCTATGACTTCAGTAGGAGGGAAGAAGTGGCTTTTTACAGCTAGCCTTAACTTGTATTCCAAACAACTCTATAGGCTTGAAATAAGTTAGATGTCTACTCAAATGCTTGGACTCATCTGTACTTGGAATCAGCCTATAGAGATTTTGAAGAGAACAAACTAATGGAGTTGTGTGATGACAAATTTGATTTCTAAGGCGATCGCTTACGTCAGTTCCCTGGTTAAAGAGTTTCAGGTAAAAAGTTTTTTATCCATTGTTTTAGCTGGGTTTCTACTGTTAACAACCAACTTTGCTCCAGAGCGTAGTAACCAAGCAGTGACCAACAAAATTGACCAAGCAATACATCAGAACGATTCCCAAAGACCGAAAACAACAGGAGAATGGAATCGGGAAGCTCGTGAAACAGAAGGTGCTCCTGGTAAACGACTGGAAAGAATTGCTGGAGAATCAGCAGAAGCCATAAAAGAGTTTGGCTCAGTGTACCCAGACACTGCGAAAAGAAGTGCTCGTGACCTACAGGACAAAGTACAGTAGGCAATCAAAGTTAAGTAAGGTGGGTGAATGCGATCATAAATTCACCCACGCATCTCCATCAAATTTCCCGAGGAGTAGCGACGTAGACCACTGTAAAATACACCTACACTCACTAATAGAACTGCAATTGACCCAGCTACTGCTAGTAAAGTATGAGTCAATGACAATTTCCGCAGTGCTTCTATTGGTAAGTAGCTGACAAAGCCAGCAGGAATCAGAGTATATAGCAATAGCTTCACCCATCCCTCAAACAAAGTTGCAGGGTAAGTGCTGAAGGTAATCATAGCATTTCGCCACTGCTGTGTTATCCCTTCAGAATTGCCAAGGTAAAAACTCAGACTTCCTGTTAACACATTAAAGCCAACAAATACCCCATCTGCTGAGATTGTTAATCCTGTAAACAGAGCTAAATGCACTGCATCTGGTTTGACGGGCAATCACATCCAAACCAATAGTAGGCTCATCGAGAAATAGCAATCGCGGTGCATGGAGCAAGCTAGCTGCAACTTCAGCTCGCATCCTTTGACCCAAGGAGAGTTTGCGTACAGGGATATTCCAGAACGGTGCTAGGTCAAAACGCTCAACCAGCACATCCCGACGTTTGATATATTCTTGGCGGTTTATATTGTAAATATGGGCTAGTAATTCCAAAGTATCACGGGGAGGTAGGTGATACCATAGTTGCGATCACTGTCCAAACACGACCCCAATCTTATAAGCCAGGTGGCGGCGGTTTTTCCAAGGATTCAGGCCCAGCAAAGAAGCTGTCCCGGACGTGGGATGCAAAATACCCGTGAGCATCTTAATGGTGGTTGACTTTCCTGCACCATTAGGTCCAATGAAGGCGATCGCTTCACCAGCATGAACGCTTAAAGTAATGTCATCAACAGCGACAATCTCCTTTTGCTTGCGGCTTCTTCCCCAACCTTGAGTCAGGGTAAATGTTTTGCGTAAATTTTCCAGTTCGACGGCTGCCATGACCGATGAACTTTTTTTATTTATACTACAAATATCATACAAGTGAAGTTTCCTTCAATATTCCGATTAATTTGTAGAAGTTTGTTCACTGGCACACATTTACTTTTTATGGCAGATATAATCATTATGTGGCATATTTTTGATTTCTATGGCTGACTTTTCTACCCATGCTGAAGTTCGACTGGGTGAGCAGGGGCGATTGGTGATTCCTGCGGCTCTACGAAAATCGCTTGGTTTTGAACCAGGAGACACGTTGATTGCTCGGCTTGAAGATGAACGGCTTATACTTGAAAAACAGGAGACTGTTCAGCGTCGGCTCAAGGCTCGGTTTTTCCATGTGAGAAAAGACACCAGCCTTGCGAATGAATTGATCGCACAACGACGGGAAGAAGCGAAACGGGAAGTAGATGAATGACAGTTGTGTTGGATGCCTCGGCATTGCTTGCCTATTTGCAAAATGAGCCTGGCAGTGAGGTGGTTGAAGCAGTGCTGGCTGAATCACTGATGTCGAGCGTAAATTGGGCAGAAGTAGTGCAGAAATCTATGGCTGCTGGTGTTGTAGTCGATGGGATGCGAGAAGATTTGGAATCATTGGGGCTGACAATTGCTCCTTTTTCTCCGCAGGAGGCTGAGGTGGCAGGGCGGTTGTGGTGGCAAACTCGGCAAGCTGGGCTGTCCTTGGGAGATCGTGCTTGTCTGAGTGTGGGAATGCGTTTGAATGTTCCAGTTTTAACCTGTGATCGCACTTGGGCAACTCTAGGGCTGACGTTAGATGTACGAATGATTCGGTGATAGATTAGCTAGTTCCGAAAGAATCTCAGGATTAAATATCAAGAATGACCGTAGCTGTCCAACCATATTTTGTTTTTTCCAATTGAAAACGATGTAATGTCACGGCTTTGACATCAACTCGTTGTTGGTGACGTTGTGGATCGAGTTTTTCCCCCTGAACCACAGCATTGAGGTGGTATGTACTATTTTTCTCCTCGAACTGAACTTGTTGTGGACGTAAGAGTAATTGCTCACTGTCTTTGTAATAAATAAACTCTTGGAGGAAATTAAAGAGTAATAAATCTAATGCCTCGTTTTCTAAACTGAAAGTTTTCATCTCCTTCAGGTTGATGGAGTCTAAATCTTCAATCATCGTATTGATTGTGGCATCCCCCGCTGATTGAAAAAGCTCTTGTAAATCGTAACCCCAAGCATGAAAGGCAATATCTGCGATCGCAATATCTTCCAAAAACTCATAAGGCATAAAACTAGTACTCGCACAACTTTAAACGATTCAAAATTTCTACTTTTCGTTGAAGCAAATTTTTACCAATAAAAACTAACTCTGTTGCCTCTTGTACAAATGGTTCTAAATCCCAACGTCCAGCAACAAAATTAAACAGATAGATACCCTCCGAAAAGCGAACAAACCCTTTAGCGCGGTAAACATCTGTTTCCAAAGAATTGGCAAATTCTTCAAAACATTGGCGATGAAAAGTTCTAGGGGAATTGTAACTAAATGATTCAAATTCTAGTTGATGAATGTGATGTGGTGGTGCTTGTATCCGTTCTCGACCGATGCCAAATAACAAATCTGGATCTACTTGTCCTCGTTGAGTGTGAACAATTGAAGCAATTTCATTCAAGGAAGATAACTTCTCCTCAACGGCTTGTAACTCCCTTTGTGATACCAAATCGACTTTATTTAAAAGAATGATATCTGCTGCTTCTATTTGCATTCTAACTGTGTGCCCAATAGAGGGATACTTCACCATTCCATCTGCATCAATGACCGTTATAATCCCATCTAACCGGACTTTAGGCAAGCTTTCTTGTATATCAAACACGAGTGCATCTGGTTCTGCAACTCCTGTAGTTTCCACAACTATAATATCTGGGTTAACAGTATCAATAATTTCATTAACAGCGGCTTCAAACTCTCCCAATAAAGAACAGCACACACAGCCACCTCCCAAATCTGCAATTTGAACGTTTTTGCCTTGAATGATTTTTGTATCAATAGCAATTTCGCCAAATTCATTCATTAGGATGGCTATTTTCCTAGGTACTGTTTCTAAGATATGGCGCAGTAGTGTCGTTTTGCCACTTCCCAGTGGTCCTGTGATGATAGTGAGTGGTGTACGCATGACTCTACCCCTTAATATTCCCGATTGGAGTTAAGCGCACCACACGTTTACTGATTCCAGCTAACTCAGCAGCTTCAACAACATCATCTATATCCTTATAGGCTGCACCAGCCTCTTCTGCTAACCCAGGGTAAGAGGTACTGCGGACATAAATACCTCGGCTTTGCATATCTTTTAAAAGTTGTTCTCCACGATAGGTTTTGCGGGCTTTTGTACGACTCATTGTACGTCCGCTTCCATGGGCAGTGCTGAAGAACGTCTGTTCACCACTGGGGACGCCTACGAGTAGGTAAGAACCAGTTTCCATACTGCCGCCAATAATTACTGGTTGACCAACATCCTTGTATTGTTGAGGAACATCTTTCATGCCAGGTGCAAAAGCACGAGTTGCACCTTTACGGTGTACTAAGAGCGATCGCTCTTTCCCATCAACAATATGATGCTCCAACTTTGCAGTATTATGAGCGACATCATAGACTATGTGCATACCTAAATCTTCTGCTGAGCGTCTAAAAACTTGTGAAAAGACCTCGCGGATGCGATGCATAATCACTTGGCGATTAGCAAAAGACATGTTGATACCACACTTCATTGCGGCAAAATAGGCTTGACCTTCAGGAGAATCAAAAGGTGCACAGGCTAATTCTCTATCGAGAATTTTGATGCCGTACTTACTCTCCATCACTTTGAGAAACACTTGCAGGTAATCTGTAGCAACTTGATGACCAAATCCCCGGCTACCACAATGGAACATGACCACCACTTGATAGGGAATATAAATTCCCAAACTCCTAGCTAATTTTTCATCAAAGATATTTTCTGGTCGAACAACTTGAATTTCCAGATAATGGTTACCAGATCCAAGAGTACCGATTTGATGGAAACCTCGGTCAATTGCCTTCTCACTGATTTTAGAAGAGTCAGCGCCTTGGAGGCACCCATTTTCTTCCATCATTTCTAAATCTTCTTGCCAACCGTAGTCGTTACGGACACACCATTGTGCACCTTCCTCAACAAGATGACGAAACTCATTTCGCGAAATTTTAACAAACCCTGTGCTTCCTACGCCAGCAGGTACTCTTTCATAAAGTCTATCTACTAGATTTTTAATATAAGGTTTGACTTCATCATAGGTTAGGTTAGTCACAACCAAACGCATACCACAATTAATATCAAATCCAATACCCCCAGGAGAAATGACACCTCCTTGTTCCACATCCATCGCTGCTACACCACCTATGGGAAAACCATAACCAAAGTGTCCGTCAGGCATGCACAAGGCATATTTTGTAATACCTGGAAGAGTTGCTACGTTTGTAACTTGATCATACACAGCTTCATCCATGTCCTGAATGAGCTTTTCAGTCGCATAAATCCTTGCTGGAACGCGCATCCCTGGTTTGTAAGAAATTGGAATTTCCCAGATAGTCTCGGAAATTCTGTTTAAGAATTCTTGAATTGGCATGAAAGACTACTACCCTGCTCCTTTACTGTTTAGCGGGTACTCGCGCTAATACATTTAATATAGTTTTGAGCCTAACGTTACCAACGAGCTTTAACCTCTGCCTAAAGGAATCTTGTAAACTACCCCACCCTACTCCGCTTACGCTTCGTTGAGGATGGGGCTTTATCCCAGATCTCGCCTGCAATTGGGAACAGACAAAGTTGTCCTTCCAACTGACAGGAGATCCCCGGAATTTCGGGGTTGTTTACGCAAACCCCCAAAGCAGCAATATTCATCGCCGCATTAAGATCAGCATCGCACTCAAAACCACAATGTCCACACCGAAACAACTTACCAGACCGATAAGATTTACCCTTGAGCGGATGTACATGGTGACATCTCGAACAGGTTTGGGACGTGTAGGCGGGTGGAACAAAAACAACGGGGACACCTGCGATATTGGCTTTGTATTCAACAAACAACCGCAGTTGGTAAAAAGCCCAATTGTTAGTCCGACGTCGTTCTGTTTTAGAACGTGGTTTTTCGTTAAGTGATTCCCTGATATTCGTCAAGTCCTCAAATGCCAAAGCGCAATTGCACTTTTTGGCTTGAGTAACCAACTGTTTGGATATATTGTGATTCAGCCACTTTTGAAAGCGTTGTTCTCTCCCAGAAAGCCTTCTCAACAGTTTACGAGAACTGCGAGTGCGTTTGGATTGAACATTTGCTCTAACTTTGCTGAATCGCTCACGGGTAGATTGAATCTTCTCCCCACTCCACGCTTGACCTGTGGATGTGGTTGCAATATTGCGTCTACCCAAATCCACCCCAATCACCTTGGGTGTTTTCCCTGTTGGTTCTCCTTCAATCTCAACACAAATATTGATGTAGTAATCACCGTTGTTAGTCTTATTCAAGGTCGCCGATGTGGGTTTTTGTCCCCGCAACAGCGCCAACTGATAATTGCCAATCAGCAGTTTAAACTTTTTGCGTCCACTTATCAGAGTTACCCCAACCGACTGCGATTCCTCGATATATTCAAATGTGCGAACATCGAGGCTTATGGAAGTTGGTCTAAACTTGTGGATTTGTTTAACCGCTTTGGCATTTCCAATCACTCGTCGAATCGCTTGACAAACGTGATTGGCTTTCAACCCTGTCGATTCCCGAACAGAGTGATAGACCAAGTGATGCAATTTGGTTGTATTCCAGCAATTGCGTTCAACAGCAATCTCCAATATCTGATTGCATGCATCTGCAAATCTATCCAAGGTGCAGTCAATTTCTTGACGCGACTCTTGGAGGACTTGAAGCTTACATTTAACTGATATTGTCTGCATTGTGGATGACTTGAAACTCATCCTATTGTAACAAACAAGATAGCAAAAACACGGATGTTCATACAATCTTTACAGGAGATAGGGAATTGCTTAACTGTCCCCACTCCCTTATTGACCTGCGGTCATTTTCCGTCGGGGAACGTCTCGCAATTCCCCCGTTTTTCCTTCCCACCCTATAGAGGGATGGGGTATCCAAACGGGAGGTTTTGTTAAATGTTCTAGTTGCTATAGGAACAGTTTTGTTTAGATTATGATATAATGTCAAGCTAAAATAGTCCTCAATAATTATTTTCTGTTTTTTGCTATTATTATTTACTTTAGGTCTAATAAATTAAACAAAACTAATTGATTGATTTAAGATAGTCCTCAAGGCTTGTCATTTGGTCCTAAGATTTAGCAAAACTCAACGAAATAAGGAGTTGTTTCCAAAGCTTGTTGCTTTTGGAGGATGCTTAGAATTGCAGACATTCCCCTAATATAGGTATTAAAATTGAGACACACAAGTCGAAAATGATCACCTTGGGCGTTTATGCTAACACGCAAGACGCGCTGGATTAAAAAAATTAGAAATGACTCCATAAAAATCAGTTATGCAAAACTTAGGCGGCTTACAGACAACAACTAAAAATTTAGAGCTTTTTCACGTACAAACCGACACTTCTTTCGACTTACCACAGAATTTCGCTGCCATTCGTATTGGTAAACCGAAGCAACAATTTATACCAGATATTGATGTTTCTGAGTTGCCAAATGCTGACTACGTTTCACGACTACATGCAGAGATTCAGGCAGAAAAAAATTCTTACTACATTGTAGATATGGGAAGTTCCAATGGTACATATCTTAACAATATCAGGATCAACCCAAAACAGCGCTACCCACTCAACCTGGGAGACAAAATAGACTTGGGTCACGGAAGCAAAGTTACCTTTATATTTCTAAATAAACAGCCAATAGTACATCAATATGATACTATACTCAACAATCCGCCCACAGTCCTTCAAATTGAATTGCTCCCCACTAACCCACCAAATGCGTTGGATCGTGTCAACAGGTTTGTAGACTTAGTGGGGCAGGTATTGAGCGAAAATTTACGTTCTCTCAAAAGATTACTCAAGAGATAGTGAATTGAGCTTTTGCAGCAGAAGTCCCGCGTACCTACAGGATGAGAGTGGGCGTCGGGAAGAATGAGGGCGAGTCGAGGTCGGGTGGTTGATCTATGTGTTCGCGCAGGGTGCGGCAAGTTGGGTGCGGGAAAGAACACAACTGAAAATATCTATCTGTAAATATTGCTATTCCGGTAGTTAGTGATTATGCCGTCACTGCTAGCTTTTGTGCCATATCCATCAGGATTTGTTGAGAATTGTGTTCCGCTTCATCTGCATTAGGCCGAAGTTGGACATAAGTACCATCTGAGTGTAGTTCCCAAGCCTGGCGGTTATCCGTTAGCATAATGCTCAGTATTTGTTTTAAATCTTTAACAATCTCTGGATCTTCTACAGGAGTGACGGCCTCTACTCTTCTATCTAAGTTGCGAGGCATCCAGTCAGCACTGCCAATAAACATCTCTTCCTGTCCATGATTTTGGAAATAAAAGATGCGGGAGTGTTCTAGATAACGGCCAATAATGCTGATAACACGGATATTTTCACTCACACCTTCAAGGTTTGGCCTCAAACAGCAGATACCCCGCACAATGAGGTCAATTTGCACCCCAGCCTGAGAAGCTTCATAGAGTGTTGTAATGATTTGTGGGTCAACCAGAGAATTCATCTTGGCAATAATACGACCACCATGACCCTTTTGGCTATGTTCTATCTCGCGCCGGATTAAGGAGATTATGCGATCGCGCATATTTGTAGGAGCTACTAGCAGTTTGTTGAAAGACTGCTTGCGTGAAAACCCAGTCAAGTAGTTAAATATGTCTGTTAAGTCAGCGCCTAAGTCTTCTCGACAACTAAACAGTCCAATATCAGTGTACAATTTAGCAGTTTTTGAATTGTAGTTACCTGTACCTATGTGGAAATATCGACGGATCTGCTCTCCTTCTTGGCGCACTACCAAGATGATTTTGGTATGAGTTTTTAGACCCACCACACCATACACCACATGCACGCCAGCTTTTTCTAACTGAAGTGCCCAATTAATATTATTTTCTTCATCAAATCGAGCTTTCAACTCCACCAAAGCAACAACTTGCTTGCCATTCTGTGCTGCTGTCATCAAGGCTTTAACAATTGGGGAATCACTAGAAGTGCGATATAGTGTGATCTTGAGAGCAAGTACATTGGGGTCAGAAGCAGCACAGGTAACGAACTGCTCTACGGATGCTGTAAAGGAAACATAAGGATGATGCACCATCAAATCCCGTAAACGGATCACTGAGAAAAAGTCATTGGTATCCTCCATGTTCCCTAAAGTTGCTTGAATGTTCAACTCATTAACCCGTTTTAGGTAAGAAGGAGTCACAGGAGTCCAAGGTGGGTCTTTGAGTTCAGGAAGAGGTAATGCCATCAAAGACATTAAGTCCTTCAAATTCAGTAAACCTTCCAGGTCATAAACATCTGTCTGCTTTAACTCTAGCTCTTTCATAAGCATTTCTCGGATGGCTTTTGAGGCGTTGGCTTGAATTTCAAGACGCACAACAAAACCATCGACCCGACGTTTGCGGACTTCTTGTTCCATCGCAAGTAACAAATCATCTGCTTCATCCTCCTGTACAGGAAAATCAGCATCACGGGTAATCCGAAAGAAGTAGTACTCCTGAATTTTCATTCCAGGGAACAATAACTCTAGATTATGTGCAATCACTTGTTCTAAAGGTACGCCAGTCCAAATACTTGGCTTGTTGTTCAACTCCTGTAAATCTTGCGGAACAGCAATAAATCGAGGTAAGATACTAGGTACTTTTACTCTAGCAAAACGTTCTATCTTAGTTTCAGGATCTTGAACTATCACTGCCACATTTAGGCTTTGATTAGAAATGCGTGGAAATGGATGTCCTGTATCAACCGCCAACGGTGTCAAAACGGGAAAAACCCGCTGTTGGAAGTATCGTTGGAAATATACGCGTTGATCCTGACATAAATCTATGTAGTTAAGAATGTGAACACCATGTTTAGTTAATTGAGGACGTAGTTCTTGCTCAAAGTAACGGTGTTGCAATGACACCATTGGACGAAGGGACTGGCTAATTGCGTCTAACTGTTCTTGGGGTGTGCGCCCATCGGGAGTCAATTGACTGACGTTTGCTTCTACCTGTTCCATAAGCGCCGAAACTCGAATCATGAAAAATTCATCCAGATTGGAGCTAAAAATTGCTATGAACTTTAAACGCTCCAGAAGTGGAGTTCGAGAATCTAATGCTTCATGTAGCACTCGGTTATTGAATTCCAGCCAACTCAGTTCACGATTAAAATAATATTGAGGATCGCTAAGATTAATAGTTTGTTTGTTTTCTTTAATTTTAGCCATAATCACTAGCCCTAAAAAAATTTATTTTCCTCTTTTAAGAAGAGAAAAGACGTGTTAATAAGTGAATGGAAAGCGATCCTAATTGATGCTTAGTAATTTTCAATTCTTAAAAAAGAAGTTTCTTAAAGAGACTAACTTTCTTGATTTTTACGAAGAATATAGCATTATCATATATTGAGCTTAAGGAAGAAGTGACAGTAATTTCGGCTAGCAAATTACCGATTTCTCATAGTTGAGCATAGTTGAGTTATTTTAAGTTAAAACTCTTTAATTTAAAGATGAATTAAATTGATATTAATTTCAGATTAAGTAGCTACACGCAGATTCAGTCCACTCTCTTCAGCAATGTTTATAGCTTGTTCTATACCAATTCTCCAGAGAGCACCCATTTTGGAATAAGTAGTGCGAGTGTCTCGCTCGCGTGATATATTTAGCGAACAAGATGTGAGTGCAAAGCACACGCTTCGCGAACGCACTACAAAATCAATCTGCCAAATCGGGATGCACGCATTTTCCATGCCCAACCCTAACGCATAATTATTGATTCTCACAAACATAATAGCGAATCTCACTCTGTGGGAGTACTTAAGGCACTCCACAAAAGAGCAGTTCAATTCTATGGTGGATATTAATGCCTACTACAAACCTGAGTGTAAAAGCGAGTATAGCAATCATTGCTTACATTGACTTCATACATATGGTAGAGCTTCGATAGAAGCAAAAAGAGGCAAGAACTTGCGTTGTGACATCTGTGCTGAAGATCTCTATGAACATCAAAACCGTATCCACACAGCCTTTTAGCGACCAAAAACCTGGCACTTCTGGTCTTCGCAAACGAGTGACAGTGTTTCAAAAGCTTCATTATTTAGAGAACTTTGTCCAGTCCATCTTTGATAGTCTTGAAGGGTACCAGGGACAGACCCTAGTTGTTGGTGGTGATGGTCGTTACTACAATCGTCAGGCAATCCAGACCATATTAAAAATGGCAGCCGCAAATGGTTTTGGTAAGGTACTTGTGGGTCAAGGTGGCATTCTATCCACTCCAGCAGCCTCCTGTGTCATTCGCAAGAACCAAGCTTTTGGTGGAATTATTCTTTCTGCCAGCCATAATCCAGGAGGACCAGAAGGAGATTTTGGAATTAAATATAACATTAGTAACGGGGGGCCTGCTCCTGAAAAGGTGACAGAGGCAATCTATGCTCGTAGTAAAACCATTACGGAATATAAAATACTAGAAGCCGGTGATGTCAATTTAGATCAATTAGGAAGTTCTCAACTCGGTTCAGCAACGATAGAAGTGATTGATTCCGTAGCAGACTACGCTCAGTTAATGGAATCTCTGTTTGATTTTGATCGCATTCATGGGCTGCTGACTTCTGGTAAATTCCGCATGTGTGTTGACTCCCTGCATGCAGTAACTGGACCCTATGCTCATGTTATATTTGAGCAACAGTTGGGCTCACCAGCAGGAACAGTACGTAATGGCGTCCCCTTAGAGGATTTTGGTGGCGGACATCCAGATCCGAATCTAGTTTATGCACACGAATTGGTTGACATCCTGTATGGTGAGCATGCACCAGATTTTGGGGCTGCTTCTGATGGAGATGGCGATCGCAACATGATTTTGGGTCGTAAATTTTTTGTGACTCCCAGTGATAGCTTAGCAGTATTAGCCGCCAACGCTAAGGCTATACCTGGCTATAGCTCTGGTTTAGCAGGGGTAGCACGCTCCATGCCCACAAGTCAAGCAGTAGATCGCGTTGCAGCTCAAATTGGTATTGATTGCTATGAAACTCCTACAGGCTGGAAGTTTTTTGGTAACCTTCTAGATGCGGGTAAAGCAACCCTTTGTGGTGAAGAAAGCTTTGGTACTGGTTCTAATCACATACGCGAGAAAGATGGGCTGTGGGCAGTTCTATTCTGGTTGAATATCCTAGCTGTGCGGCAGCAATCTGTGGAGCAGATTATGCGAGAACACTGGAAAACCTATGGGCGCAATTATTACTCTCGCCATGATTATGAAGAAGTGGAGACCGAACGAGCCAATAACCTCATTGAAAATCTGCGCTCTTTAATACCAACATTGAAGGGAAAACAGTTTGGTCATTACCAAGTCGAGTACAGTGATGACTTCAGCTACGTAGATCCTGTAGATGGTAGTATCAGTCAGAAGCAGGGTATCCGGATTGGCCTTACTAATGGCTCTCGCATAATATTTCGGCTTTCTGGTACTGGTACTCAAGGTGCAACCTTGAGACTTTACCTCGAAAGCTATGAGCCTGATCCAACAAAGCATGACCTTGATCCCCAAGATGCACTTGCAAATTTAATTCAGTTAAGCGATGAGATAGCCCAAATTCATCACTTTACCAACAAAGAAAAACCAACTGTGATTACCTAGAAAGAAAAGAGTGTAGATAGGGGCAAAGAACCCCGGTTTCTTCAAGAAATCGGGGTTCTCACTGGTTCATAACAAGAACTCTGTTGCCCCACGTCCAATCTCAACCTAAAACAAACAAGGATTTAACTTATGAGCTTAAGGCTGTATTTTCTTAGGCATGGAGAAACAATTTATAGCCGGACAGGAGGTTACTGTGGGGAGTTAGATCCGGAATTGACACCAGAAGGTGTTCAAATGGCAAAGGCATTTGCTGATGCTTACCATTCCTTCCCTTGGACTGCCGTATACGCCAGCCCCAAGAAACGTACAATTGCTACGGCAAAACCATTGTGTGATCTTCTGGGAATAGAAATGCAACTCCGTGAGGGGCTCAAGGAGCTAAGCTATGGTGATTGGGAGAGCAAAACTCCCGAATTTGTGAAGCAGCACTACGCTGATGACTATATCCACTGGCTGACTGAACCAGCTTGGAACTCACCAACTGGGGGAGAAACGGCTGTAGAAGTTGCCAACCGTGCAATACCCGTGATTACAGAAATACAACAAAAGTATTCAACTGGTCATGTTTTGGTGGTTTCTCATAAGGCTACAATCCGCATCATTCTATGTAGCCTTTTGGGTATTGATTTGGGGCGCTACCGCGATCGCATTAATGTCCTCGTCGCATCACTCAATATCATCACCTTTGATATCCATGGTCCTTTACTAGAAGTGCTTGGCGATCGCCATCATTTACCAGAACAGCTACGGAACTTACCAGGGACCTAATGGGGAATAGGGCATAGGGCATAGGGCGTAGTGTAGAGAATTCCCCTTGTCCCCCTTGTCCCCCTTCCCTTGTCCCCCTCCCCTCTGCCCCTTCCGTGATCCCCTTATTTTAAGTTTTATAAACAACAATTTAGGTCAAGGAATTTGGCAAAGCACTTTACAGACAGGAATTGGGTGTGGTTGCTTAAATATGATTAGTGGGTCATACACATACCTCGGGGATCGGGTAGTTAGATCTATACTTTCTATGTTTACATTCTGCTTTTGTGTAGACTATACTGCCAGTCTGCATTCAGAAAGTAACCTACCAACCCTTTTAGAGATTTGGGTGCAGCGCATTCTGTTGTATCCAAAATCCTAAATTCCTATGCTGCCCCATATAGATCAACTCACTCCCTTTGAGCAAGGTTGCGTCAACCACATATCACAAAATGACACTCTTACAACTATTACTGAGATTTTGCAGCGTAGTCTAACACCTTCTGATGCTTTTTTTTTATTAGAAAATCTCATAGGTGCAATAAAACTTAATGATACATCAGTAGCGCAATTACGTAATTTAATTGCTGTTGATAAGGTGTTAAAGTGTGATTTTTTGAACTCTTATTCAGCAGCAATTACACTGCCTTATCCAAATGAGCCATACTAGTTTGCTAGGTGACAACATCATCTTACTCTTCTACAAGTATTTATGCCAGGAAATGAGTTTCGCCATAGTTCTGGACTTGAGAAACCATCTGGCAATTTGTTTAAGAGATTATTAACGAAATGCAATCTCTAACCTTTGGTGGTGTAGGGTACGTCTATGCTATGTATGCAGCCATTTATACATTTATTTGTGGCAAATATCAGGCTCTTTTAGTTCTATGGACAAGCGTCAACAGATCAAAATGGTGCTTCACCCACACCACTGGGTGCTAACTCAAGCAACCGATGAAATACGTACCAACTGGTACAAGCGATCTGAAAGTACACTTTCAAGCTAAACAAGCAGTTCTGTGAAACACACTCACTCTTGTAAGTCTGTCAAATCTACTACTCAAAATGGAGTATATGAAATATAATAAAAAAAAATATCATGAATTGTTGACTTTTTTAACATATCTTTACATAATTTTAGTGTGTATAGCGTCAAAATGAAAACAGTTCCGTATACTAAACTACAAAACCCCAGCAGCAAGTCTATTCTTGACCATGTTTGTTCCTAAAAAGATTGGGAACACTACTTAAGTGTTAATTTGTGAGTAAAAAACAATGAGTGTGAATACGGTGCCTTCTATCAGTTACTACTCTCTAGACGTGATCAAAGATGAAGCACGGCGACTGGTGCAAAAAGGGGTGGTTAGCCGACAACAGCCTATCTATACCCTTTGCCAATACATACCAGCTAGAGAGTGGGTCTGTGTTGAATGTGAGTTGGAAAAGTGTGATTTTTTGTTGCGCGATCGTATTGCCGATCTCATAGGTCGGGAAAAGTGGGAAAACGACTAATCAATTTCTGATTTGAGATTTTGGATTGGGAGTATATTGTTGATTTTTGGATGTAGGGTGACAACAAAAAATTTAGTACCTGCTGTTAAGGAACTCTCTGCTTTTTATTAGCCTTTCCCGGTCCAAAATCTCAAACATTCTACGCTTCCCGCATGAAATGTCTAGGTTTGCGTCTTAAAAGCTCATGCTTAAAAATAGACAATAGACCAAGCTTCTACTGAAACGAACACACAAAAATCCAAATTTGAGGAACATCGAACGTAAGTCCTACTTACTCTTTGACAGTTAGAAAATTCATACTAGCCGTGCCTTGAGAAGTCGAAAGTCAGTCAATGCTCCAAATTAGGGTATATATTGATAAAGGCAGATACTAGATACTCTCCCCCAAAACTGCTATGAAGGTTTTTGCGCTTCAGCTGACTTGCTCTAAATACTGATTAACATCATCTATGATGCGAGTGAGCTCGGCTTCTGTAGTTAAGCGGATGTTTACATCACGGACAGTCAGCAAGACTTTAGCAGCAAATGGTGTGGGCCAAATATTAGGATTACAGAAAATTTCTAAAAAAACCTCTCCTGTATGACGATACTCCATTGAAGGCTGAGGACTAGCTTTACCGCCACTAGGAGTGGTTTTCGCAGCGATTGCTTTCAGGCTTTGCGTCAATTGGTCCATAGCTGCTTTTAATTCACGTGCAGCCTGAGGTGAAAAACTAAACGAAACAGAGCCTTCAACTAGATTCAGTGTTAGATGAGTTGGGGACATGAGTCATTATGTAAAACTTCTTGCTACTTATAGCATTTTTCCAAAAAAATAATGAAATGAACGCACTATATTTTTGGGCGGGTACTGCCTCCACCCCGATGAGTGTCCTCCGGTTTTCTAGCGGGTTTTAATGAATACTTCGCTGTATGACTGTAAGCTTCAGAAAGGACATAATTATTTTTTGCTGGAATTAATAGGCTATGTTTCGGCTCTTGGATAACAGTCCCAGAAGCTACTAATGTCTTCACAGGAGCAAAAACACTTGCCAATGATATAAACAAATAACTAATCATCGCCCTAAAGATAAGTGTTTTCATAATTTTTAACCCTGATAGTTGCTGTCTCTATTTTGATTGGTAGAGGTAACTTATGACATCAGTAAGAGCTTTGAACTCAGTATAAGGATATCGTGAGGATTCTTTTTAGGATAGGAATATCTGTCAGAAATACTAGGTCATGTGATTTTTATTACTTAAGGACGAAAATATAACCCTTAGAATCCCGGTTTCTTGGAGAAACCGGGATTCTCGTTGCTTCCAAATGATTTAGGATAGCCACAAATGCAAAAAAATATTTTTATCTGAAAATATCTTTAGCTAATTAACATTAGTGATTTACCTCACTCTAGCTATTTTTATTTAGAAAATAATTTCAATAAGTTCAAGCAATTAAGTCATGTTATGGAGAGATAAAATCTTTACTGTATAGGGTTTTGAAACATTTTCTGTATGTGTTAAGTTCTACTCTAGACGCTAGAATACTTGTGTTTAAAAGTCATATGACATACTCTAACCGCTCTACAGTTAGAAAGGTTTTAATTATCACCCTGTTGCTGAATTTATTTGTCATGGCATTAAAAGCTGTCGTGGGGATGTTGACAGGCTCTCTTAGTCTGCTAGCTGATGCTTTGCATAGTGTGACAGATAGTGCCAGTAATGTTTTAGGGTTGATTACAAGTCAGTTCTCTTCTCCACAACCTGATCGTGAACATCCTTATGGACACCAAAAATTTGATGCCATAGGAGCTTTGGGGATTGCCACTTTTTTAGGTATAGCTTGCTTTGAAATTCTTCAAGGAGCAGTCGAACGAATTCTGAAAGGCAGTCAACCTGTCAAAATATCTGAACCTCAATTGTGGTTATTACTGCTTGTATTAGGTATCAATATTTTCGTGGCGTATTATGAACGTACTGTTGGAAAGCGCATAGGTAGTGCGATTTTGATTGCTGATGCTCAACATACAATGAGTGATATCTGGGTCACAATCTCTGTAATTGCTGGTTTGCTCGGCGTTTGGTTAGGTTACCAATGGCTCGATCTGGTTTTGGCTTTTCCAGTAGCTTTGTTAGTATTTTGGAGTGGTTGGTCTGTTTTAAAAGAAAATTTGCCCTATCTTGTGGATAGAATGGCAATTGCACCTGAAGTGATCAACGCGATCGCCCTTTCTGTTCCTGGTGTGACGAACTGTCATGACATTGCCTCTCGTGGAGTTCTTGGTCGCCAAGTTTTTATTGAAATGCATCTAATAGTAAATGCTCAAGACGTAGAAACTGCCCATCGTATAACCGAGGAAGTAGAAAGAAAATTAGAGGAACGCTTTAACCCTGTTAGGATTTTAATTCACGTTGAACCACCAGAATACAAATCAACCCGGATTACCTTTTAGATCTAGCTAAGCAAATCTGCCACTACCCTGACTAACACCTCTGGATCAACAGGTTTGGCAACATGGTTTTGAAACCCAGCCGCAAGGGCGCGTTCACGTTCTTCTCTTTCTGCATAAGCTGTTAGTGCCACAGCCGGGACAAGACCTCCTTCCTCTGCTGTGAGTTCGCGTACTTTGCGAATCAGGCTATAACCATCCTCATCAGGCATAGCAATATCACAAATTAAGACATTAGGTTGGAATTGAGGTAGCAATGAGAGCGCCTCTGCTGCCGATGCCACTGCCGTGACCCTTGCTCCATCTCCTTCCAAGACAGTAGAAATATAAAAGCGGCTATCTTCGTCATCATCTACAACAAGGACTCGTAAGCCAGTAAGAAGTAGGTCTATTTGTTTAGCGTCTTTATCTGTGTTAGGGCAAAGAGGATTCTCCGGAATCATTATGTTGTCTCTAAATTCTTCCTTTGCTTTCCATGGAAATTTTACTTTAAGAGTGCCCTAAATTAGAAAAAAAACGATATTTATCTATTTTCCAAGCTTTTTAAGGGAAATTTAACCCTATTTTTAATTGATGACCACATTATGACTCACTTTGCTTGAGTTAAAGCAGTATCCCACGAAGTTAAAAGTCTACATCATAGTGCAAGGTCAGGGTAAGTAGTTCGCATGAAATACGTATGTCTCAAAGCACGTTAGAATTGGCTTAGTCAAATGAACTTGGAGTCAAGGTATTTTTCTAGCTCTGCACAACAAAAAACAATTGTCAACTATTTAGCGTAATTAGTAACATCCAACAGAGACACAAGCAACAATGAGGATTCTCATAGTAGAGGATGAAGAGTTTATCGCCAAAGCTCTCACCACAGTTCTTTGTAACCAACATTATGCAGTTGAAGTTGCTAGCGATGGTCAAGCAGCTTGGGATTTAGTGCAAGTGTTTGACTATGACTTGATTATGCTTGATGTTATGTTACCAAAGCTGGATGGCATTAGCCTTTGCCGACAAATACGAGCGCAAGGCATGAAAATGCCAATCCTGTTGCTTACAAGTAAAGACAACAGTCATGACAAAGCAATAGGGTTAGATGCAGGTGCAGATGATTATGTCGTCAAACCTTTTGACTCTGAGGAATTGGTTGCGCGTGTGCGTGCTTTACTGCGTCGAGGCAATTCAACATCACAGCCAGTATTAGAGTGGGGAGGCTTACGCCTTGACCCGAGTAGTGTGCAAGTCCACTATGAAACACAGCTTGTACAATTAACTCCTAAAGAGTATGCACTATTAGAGTTGTTCCTGCGGAATCCTCGTCGCATGTTTAGCTGTGGTGCAATTATTGATCATGTATGGTCATTTGACCATACACCAGGAGAAGAAGCAGTTAGAACTCAGATAAAAGGTTTGCGGCAGAAGTTAAAAGCTGCAGGCGCAGCCCCTGATCTTATTGAGACGGTTTACGGGATTGGATACCGCCTAAAACCACCACAACCAACAACTTTGGTGACCACATCACCAGAAACGGCTGAAAACGCTCACCAACAGACATTGGTTGCATTAGCTGGGGTTTGGAACCGATTTCAAGAAAAAATCAGTCAGCAGGTGAGTGTACTAGAACAAGCTGCAGCAGAGGTGCTTCAAGATACCCTAAGACCAGATCTGCGGGCTCAAGCAGAACAACATGCTCATACACTAGCAGGTTCATTAGGTACCTTTGGCTTGAGTAAAGGCTCTCAAATAGCCCGGAAAATCCAACATTTGTTTGAAGCTAAAAAGCCAATCACTCTAAAAGATGGCAAGCACCTGCAGAAATTAGTAGAATCCTTACGTAAAGAAATAGAGCGATCACAAGCTGGGCAAGTTTCAGCAACTCAAACGCATCCAGATGAACGACCCAGGTTATTGATTGTTGATAGCGATCGCCAACTTGGCCATGAATTACTCATCAAAGCGGAGCTTCAAGGAATACGAGCCAAATTGGTAACAACCCTGTCTGAGGCCAGAGAGAATATTTATCACGACCATCCCCACGTCATGCTACTTGACCCTGCTGTAGAGAACACAACCGAGGAAGGTATGGCACTGTTGGGAGAAGTTTTGCAACAAATGCCACCAGTGTCTGTTGTAGTTTTTACGGCCCATAGCAGTTTAGGCGATCGCGTCGAAGTTGCCCGGTTGGGTGGACGTGCTTTTTTGCAAAAGCCATTACCTACAAATGAAGTTCTGCAAGCAGTTACTTATTTATTACATCCATCTGACACAAAAGCAGAAGCGGTAGTCATGGTTGTGGATGATGATCCCCAGCTTTTAGACACATTACGAACCTTAATAGAGCCTTGGGGATTAAAGGTCATTGCTCTTGATGATCCACGTAGGTTTTGGGAAACGCTAGAAGCATGTTCACCAGATCTGTTGATTCTAGACATCAAGATGCCTTATTTGAGTGGTGTTGAACTATGTCAAGTAGTGCGTAACGATTCACGTTGGAGTGCATTACCAATACTGTTTTTGACTGCACACACAGATCACACTACTGTTAATCAAGTATTTGCTGTAGGCGCAGATGACTTTATTAGTAAGCCCATAGTGGGACCAGAATTGGTAACCCGCATTATCAATCGCTTAGAGCGAGTTAAACTGCTTCGCCGCCTCACGAAAAATGACCCGTTGAAAACAGCATTTAATCATCAGGCAACATCTGAACAGTCGCAAGACAAAAGCAAAGAGCAATTACGGTTAGCATTAGAAGCCGCCCACATGGGAACCTGGGACTGGAACCTCTTAACTAACGAAATTGTTTGGTCTAGAAGTCACGAACAGTTATTTGGTGTGACATCTGGCACTTTTGGCGGAACTTATGAAGCATTTAATGCTTGCGTTCACCTGGATGATCGAGAATCTGTTGTACAAGCGATAACTCTGGCTCGTGAAAAACGACAGGACTACCACCATGAATTTCGGGTTATCTGGCCTGATGGTAGCATTCATTGGATTGAGGCAAAAGGACAGTTTTTCTACGATGAGACTGGTAGTGCAGTACGTATGATTGGTGTAGTTATAGATGTTAGCAATCATAAACAGGCACAGAGAAGTCTTAAAGCCAGACTTAACCAACAAGCAGCTGTTGCTAAATTGGGCCAATTGGCTTTGGAAGGTTGTGAACTTTCTTCATTGATGGAAGAGGCTGTTACCCTCGTTACCCAAGGTCTTGAAATCGAGTATTGCAAGATCTTAGAACTGATTGACGATGGAGACACTGCACTTTTACGAGCAGGAGTAGGATGGCAGGAGGGACTTGTTGGTCATTTGAAGGTAATTACAGGTATTCATTCTCAAGCAGGCAATGCCCTACTACTGAACGAGCCAATAATTGTAGAAGATCTGCGTACAGAAACTAAATTTAGCTCGCAACTACTGCATGATCATAAAGTCATAAGTGGTTTAACAGTGATCATTCCAGGTCAAAACCGCCCTTATGGTGTCCTAGGCGCACACACCACTAAAAAACGCACCTTCACCCAAGATGATATTAATTTTCTCCAAGCTGTTGCCAATGTGCTAGCAGATGCAATTGAACGTCAGCAAGTCGAACAGGTTTTGCAAGCATCCCTAAAAGAACTTGCAGATCTCAAGCTAGCATTAGATGAATCTTGTATTGTTGCAATCACTGATGATCAGGGAAGAATCACCTACGTTAACGATAAATTCTGTGAAATCTCAAAATATTCCAGAGCAGAACTACTAGGACAAAACCATCGCATCATCAATTCTGGTTATCACCCCAATGAATTTTTTCAACAGATGTGGGTGACAATCGCCAAGGGGCAAATTTGGCAAGGAGAAATCAAAAACCGTGCCAAAGATGGAACATGTTATTGGGTATACACAACAGTAGTGCCACTGTTAGATAAACAAGGAAAGCCCTATCAGTATGTTGCAATTCGTAGTGATATTACTGAACGCAAACGAGCAGAACAGGCACTACAGCAAAGTGAAGAACGTTTCCGCCTGTTGCTGGAAGGGGTCAAGGATTACGCAATTTTCATGCTCAATTTAGATGGATGTATTGTCAGTTGGAATAATGCAGCAGAGCGGATTAATGGCTATCGATCTGACGAAATTCTAGGTCAGCATTTTTCTCAATTTTATACTGTAGAAGATATAAAACAGGGGAAGCCAGCACAAGAACTGAACGTAGCCATCATTGAAGGTCGATTTGAAGACGAGGGTTGGCGCGTACGCAAAGATGGGTCACGGTTTTGGGCAAACGTTATTGTAACAGCCTTACGTGATGATTCTGGGCAGCTATATGGTTTCTCTCATGTCACTCGTAATATTACTGAACGTAAGAAAGCTGAAGAAGCACTACGCAAAGCTAAGGATGAGCTAGAGATGAGAGTTGCAGAACGCACAGCCGAATTAATTAGTGTCAATGCCCAGTTGCAGTCAGAACTGGATGAGCGTCGGCGTACACAAGAGGCTTTGCGGCTATCACAAGCTCGTTTCGCGGGAATTCTGGAAATTGCTGATGATGCTATCATCTCAATAAACATTGACCAAAACATTACCCTGTTTAATCAGGGAGCAGAAAAGATTTTTGGTTACACAGCATCTGAGCTTATAGGTCAGCCTCTTGACTTGCTCTTACCACGACGACACAGCGATGTTCATCGCCAACACGTTATTGAGTTTGCTCAGTCTTCTGGTCAAGCCCGGAAAATGGGAGAATGGCGTGAGATTTTTGCTCGCCGCAAAGATGGTACAGAGTTCCCTGCAGAAGCTTCGATTTCTAAACTTGAGTTAGGTGGAGAAAGAATATTTACTGTAATTTTACGTGATGTTACTGAAACTAAACAAGCTCAAGAAGCACTAGAACGGCTGAGTCGTCACAATGAGATGATTTTAAATTCAATGGGGGAGGGGTTGTGCGGATTGGACAAGTCAGGCAAAATAACCTTTGTCAATGCAGCAGCGGCAAAACTCTTGGGATATCAGGCAACAGAATTGATTGGTGAGCATGTGAATATTATTTTGCCAGATTCGAAATCAGACGGAACACCTTACTGTTTGACTGATTCTCCAATATATGAGTCACTATGGGATGCATCAGCGCATCGAGTCAATAACGAAGTATTTTGGCGCAAAGATCGTTCAACTGTCCCAGTGGAATATGTTTCAACTCCAATTCAAGAGCAAGGTCGAACCATAGGAGCCGTGATCACTTTTAAGGATATTACTGATCGCCAACTAGTAGAACGAATGAAGGATGAGTTCATTTCTGTTGTTAGCCATGAACTCCGCACACCCTTAACTTCAATACATGGTTCCCTGGGGATGCTGGCTAGTGGATTGCTTGATCCCAAGTCAACACGCGGTAAGCGTCTGCTAGAAATTGCTGTAGATAGTACTGATCGGTTAGTCCGATTAATTAATGATATTTTGGACATTGAGCGCATCGAGTCTGGTAAAGTAGTCATGGCTAAACAGGTTTGCAATACTGCTGACCTGATGACTAAAGCAGCAGATGTGATGCAGGCTATGGCTCAACGCTATCAGGTGACTTTATCAGTTTCACCTATCTCGGTTCAGCTATGGGCTGATCCAGATCGCCTCATTCAAACATTGACAAACTTACTAAGTAATGCAATTAAATTTTCGCCTCATGGTGCTACTGTTTGGCTCGTTGCTGAATGTGATGGAAATGAGATACAATTTGAAGTAAGGGATCGAGGAAGAGGCATTCCCAATGATAAGCTGGAAACCATTTTTGAGCGTTTTCAACAGGTTGATGCTTCTGACTCACGCAATTGTGAGGGTACTGGTTTGGGTCTGGCAATTTGCCGAAGCATAGTACAGCAGCACTCTGGTCACATCTGGGTTGAGAGTGAGTTGGGTAAAGGTAGCACCTTTTATGTTACTCTCCCAATCTTTGAAGAACTTCATCTTCCCTAATAAAGAGCAGTAAGCAATGACAGCCAAATGCATTTTGGTAATTGATAATGAAGAATATATCCGGGAAGTTGCCCAGATTTGTTTAGAAACGGTAGCAGGCTGGAAGGTTTTGACTGCTAACTCTGGACATGCTGGGCTTGTCTTGGCAGAACAAGAACAGCCCGATGCTATATTGCTAGATGTCATGATGCCTGACATGGATGGTCCTACCACCTTTCAACAATTACAAACGAATACCGCTACTAAAGATATTCCCGTGATTTTTTTAACAGCTAAAGTACAAGCTTCAGATCGTCGCCGTTATTCATCTATGGGAATCAAAGCAGCGATCGCCAAACCCTTCAACCCACTGGAATTAGCTGGCCAAGTCGCAGAAGTTTTGGGTTGGAGCGAAGACGGGGAGGTAGGAGGAGTTAGGAGTTAGGAATGGGGAGTGGAAGGAGGACAAGGGGAGCCAGTGCGGTCTTGGGGTCTCCCCAAGTGGAGCAACTGGCGTGGACAAGGGGGACAAGGGGGACAGGGAGGACAAGCAAAGGAATAAGCTTTTCTCATACTTTTGTGCCCCTCTGCTCCTGGTGCTCCCTTGTCTACTGATTAAGTATCTATCTATACGCCTTGGGGTTCTGAGAGTAACCAACGCATAATATCAGGCAACTGTCTTTGCCAGGCGGTTTCGTAATGGGTTTCGCCTTGCGCGAGGTTAAAGTGAACTTCGTAGTCACTGTATCCAAGTTGCTTAAGGTGAGAATAAAAGTCTCGTGTAATGGGAACATAATCTAAAAAGACCCCATAAAATGAGTACTGTTCTTGGCTACCTACATAAAGGTAAATCTTTGACCAACAGTGAGTGTGGCTATCCCAATATTGAAACATTTGTCCACCGCCCCACATAAGTGCTGGTGAGAGGCCACCAATGCGACCAAAGGTTTTGGGATAAGTTTTGCCAATGTACAATGACATGAGACCACCCATACTAGAGCCCATCACACCAGTCCATTGAGGTTCTGGTAGGGTACGATAGGTCTTGTCAATATACGGCTTTAGCTCATTGACTAAGAATTGAGCGCACTTGTCGCCACGACCACCAATCCAAGGCGAATATTCTGTAAGGCGATCTTCTAAGTGATCAATACCCACAATAATCCAAGGACGAAGGCTTCCCTCACTAGCTAACCGTTCCATTGTGGTGTTGGCACACCAAGTATCATAAACAGCGGATTCTGGATGCGAGAAAATGTTTTGCCCATCGAACATATACAGTACTGGAAATGCCTGGTGAGGCTGTTGCTGATATGCATCAGGGGTAAAGATCCGAATGGTTCGCTTGACCTGCTCTACAGAGGAGTAAACGTCACGAAGGATTTGAATGTTACCCATGGTGTTGTAGTTATTTTAATAACATCATTTATTTATCACTTCGTTGTTCACTCTACTACAGCATCTGCAATCATGGATATCTGCATAATCAGCATTTTTGTCCTTGCTAAGGCACAATCAAGAGAATGACACCGAGTGAGGTGATGCTGATGAATATCCACAGCAAGATCCCTTGGAGCATGGGTTTCCAGCCAACTGCTTTCAACATGCGTTGAGATAGCCCCACACCAATTAGAAACAGCGTTAGCGTTAAACCCACTTCTGATATGGCTGTGATTATTCGTGACCAATACACAACCTGTGGAATAAACGTCCGTGTGACTGAGGCGAGGAAGAACAAGCCAATAAACCAGGGTATTTGAGGCCGATATCGTACATCTTGATCAGACTTTGTATGTTGATACTGAAATATATAGCTTGCGGTAAGCGAGATAGGCACAATCCACAAAGCACGAGAGAGTTTCACAGCTGTTGCTGTGTAGAGCGCACTTTGACCATAATGCGAGGCTGCACCCACCACACTCGAAATGTCATGAATTGCCACACCTGACCACGTTCCAAATTGTGTCTGCGTTAGGTAGAGGACTTGTCCTAAAGCTGGAAATACGAACAAAGCGATCGCGTTGAGTACAAAGACTGTACTCATTGATAGTGAAATTTCGCTTTCTGCTGCATTAATCACTGTACTAACAGCGGCGATCGCACTGCCGCCACAAATTGCTGTTCCGGCAGAAATCAAGATAGAAGCCTTGATAGGAATCTTTAACCATTGACCAAGAAAGTAGCCAATAACGAAGGTTAATGTAATGCTGCCAATTGCAAACAAAGCCCCGCTTGAGCCTGCTTTTAAGACAACTGCCAAGTCCATCCCAAAGCCAAGCATAATGACGGATGCTTGCAGTAAGTATTTAGCAGCAGGTCTGCTAATTTGATGAAATGGGTTCTCAAGAGTTAACGCCAAAATAACTCCTAACATTAATGCTATTGGTGGTGTTGCCCAAGGAGTTATACAAAATACCGCAGCTATAAGAAACACAATTTTTCGAGATAGAAGCTTTTGCTCTTTACTCAGTTGTACCTGCACATTCTTGATAAATCTCGTCTTCATTTGTTGCTTCATATCAATCGTCTATTGGAGGGTTGATTACACTTTAGGCAGTCCAATCAATAGAAGCAAACGTTCTTTACTATTTAAATGATAGTTTTAAACTATTAAAAGTGATAGAAAAGCGATTTCAAACGCAAAGTTGAAAAGCCACAAACTGGGCATTAATTAGCTGCAGTTAGTTTATAGATTTAGCGGATAATAACAATTGCTCGAACACCTGACAAATTCGCGTTTGAAAACGTTCTCTATGCTTCAATAAAAAGAAGGGACGTGAGAGTAAAGGTGCATCAGTAGTTTCTTTTGCCAAACCTGTAATTTGAACAGGACGAAGCATATTCAGACGTAATTCTTTAGTAATGATTAGGTTCGAAACTGCTGCCGCTCCTACCCCACTCTCAACAGCTGCTTTGACCATGTCACCACTTTTCATTTCTAAAATGATATTCAATTGTGTTGGATTAATACCCCACTGACTTAGTACCTGCTCAAACTGTTGACGAGTTCCTGAACCTTTCTCACGCATTATCCAAGCGGTATTTGTGAGTTCTAGGACTTCAATGTTACCCTGCTCAAACCATGGATGAGATGGACCAACAATAATTTGCAGATGATCTCCACCTATTCTTCTTTGCTCTAGAGAAGTTAAAGTAGATGACTCAACCTCTCCTTCCACTAAACCGAGGTCAAACAAACCTGTAACTGTTCCTTCACCAATTTCAGCAGTATTACCTAAATTACAGTCAATATAAATGCCAGGATACTGTTGCTTAAACAAGCTGATAAATTTGGGAAGCCAGTAGTTACCTATGGTTTGGCTTGCACCTAACTTTAGCTCACCCCGTTGCAAGTCATTTAATTCTCGCAGTCCTCGCTCAGTTAACTCCACCTGTTCTAAGATTTTTTTTGCTTCTATTTGGAGCTGCTTACCAGCCAGCGTTAGTTCTATGCGGCGACCAACACGATGAAATAACTTAACTCCATACTCTTCTTCCAAACTTTGGATAGCAGCACTAACAGAAGGCTGAGTCATGTAAAGCGCCTCAGCTGCACGAGTGAAGTGCATGTGCTGCACTACCGCTAAAAATATTTGTAACTGGTCAAGGGTCATCCTTGCCATCTATCAAGCATTCAACTTTTTAAGTCATTGTAATTTATTTTTCTAGCATATTATAAAAAACCTTTGTTTGAAACAGAAAATTCAACACTTTAAATTATCAATTTAATAATTAAAAATATTTGCTTCTTTTTCAGAAAAACCTCTAAAGTAAAGCCAAATAATCTGTATTAAATTAAGTTCCGTTTTCAAGTTCAAAGCCAAAAACTTTGAGGGGATAACGTAATGAACACCTTAGTTTTTTCCCTATTGGTATGGTTTGGTTCCTTAAGTGCAGGACTCTTGGGAGCATTGACAGGCTTAGGAGGAGGGGTAGTCATTGTTCCCTTATTAACTGTCATATTTGGAGTGGACATTCATTATGCCATTGGAGCCTCTCTCGTATCTGTGATTGCGACATCTAGTGGAGCAGCATCCGCCTATGTCAAAGAAGGCTATACCAATATGCGTTTGGGAATGTTCTTAGAAGTGGCCACAACTTTTGGTGCGATCGCGGGGGCAGTTGTGGCACAGAAGATTGCTCCTGGAGGAATCGCTATCATATTTGGGATTGTTTTGCTCTACTCAGCTTACCTATCGCGTCAACACCACTCGCAAGACCAAGATAGTGTCACGCCAGATCCTCTAGCAACGCGTCTTCATCTGAATGGAACCTATCCAACTCCCACAGGAGAGCAGTCTTATAACATTCGTGGTGTACCTTTTGGATTTGGACTGATGTTTGTAGCTGGTGTGCTTTCTGGATTGTTGGGGATTGGTTCTGGAGCACTGAAGGTGCTGGCAATGGATCAAATTATGCACATCCCGTTCAAGGTTTCCACAACTACCAGCAATTTCATGATTGGAGTGACAGCCGCTGCAAGCGCAGGAATCTACCTGAACCGAGGTTATATTGACCCTGCCTTAGCAATGCCTGTAATGCTAGGGGTACTGTTTGGTGCTTTGTTAGGAGCACGGTTGTTAGTCAAATCTAAGGTCAAGCTTTTACGGAATATTTTCAGTGGTGTGATTCTAGTGCTGGCATTGGAAATGATTTACAAGGGACTAACCGGGAGGATTTAGCATGGTTCTCAGCAAGCGTACCAAGTCTGAGCGGTACTTTGAGCAGTTTGTTGGCAATCTTTTAAGAGTCGGAGTGATGCTTGCCAGTGCTTTAGTTCTGGCTGGGGGAGTTTCGTACTTAATTCGCCATGGAATGGAGATTCCTAATTATCACTTCTTTCGGGGAGAACCAGCAGAGTTTCGGACTCTAACAGGGTTAGAAACATCAGTTTTATCAGGTCGTCGCCGTAGCATTATTCAAATGGGGCTACTGCTTTTAATTGCTACTCCTGTTATACGAGTGGGATTTTCCTTGCTAGCTTTTATAAGACAGAAAGATGTAACTTACATCGTTATCACGCTGATTGTCCTGCTAGGTCTGGTATATAGCCTGATGGGGTAAGATCTGGGAGGACAAGGGAGACAGGGGGGATATGGGAAGGAAGAGGTGCACAGGTGTGATAGAACTTCGGTAAGCATATAAATCTGCAAAACTGGTATGATGTACAACCAGCAAATAAGTTTTGTGGAGCAGGTTGTCAAAATGTCAACATCACCACCCCCTCGTTTAATTTTGGAAACTCTGCTACCACACTTAAAAGTGGCAGCCGCCTATGCTCATCAAATTCAACGAAGTCTTACTGCACTTCCTGACAAACAAGGCGGAGATAACCTTTTTGCTACTGCACTGACTGATGCGGATCTTGCTATACAGAATTTAGTAGAAGTTGTATTACTGGGCACTTTTCCTGAAATTCGCTTCTACGGCGAAGAACACGAACAATCACGCAATACTAAATATTTTCGTTCTATTGAACTTGGTCCACAAGATGATTACTTAGTCACACTTGACCCTATTGATGGTACAAGGTTCTATCTTGATGGGCATTCCAATTATCAAATTATTCTGAGCGTTCTGAATACTGATGATTTTGAAGCAGTTCTGGCTATTTCTCCTGCACAACACACGTATTTTTATGCGCTAAGAGGTGAAGGCGCTTTTAAGGGTACGCTAGAGATGAACTTAGACGATTGCAAGCCGTTACAAGTTAAATCCTCCAGTAAAACTGTGTTTTTAGGATTTGGAATGAGTGATTTGGCATCAGCACTAAATGCTCAATATGAAGTTATTGATATAGCGAATGATTACTCTGGCGACATTCAAATTGCCAATTTCAACAGCGTTCTTAGTGGTCATTTAGCCGGAGCGATTATAAAATCAGGTCAATTTATTGATAGTGCTGCGATCGCTTTCCTCGCAAAAGAAGCTGGTTGCATCGTGACAACTCCAGATGGATCTCGACTACCACCTTTGCACACTTGTAAGAATTACAGACGCTCTGGTCTAATAGTGGCTACCGAGAGTACAGTTCATCAAGATCTACTCAAAGTAGCTTTGCAGTATGGTGATCTCTTCAATAGATTTTAAGAGGAGAAACTAAATGACGTGGTTATGCAATCCTTGGAAAAACGCCCCCTCAAACAAACTTTAACCCATCGCTACCGTTGGTTTAATCGTCTGATAGCAGTTATTGCCCTAGTTAACTTATTTTTAGTAGTTTTTGATTTAACCTATGTGTCTTGCCGTAATGTCTATCTACTCAAAATTCCCAGCTTAACTCGGTTATATGATCCAATTAAAGGTATTGAACCGCATAGAGAGACACAAAGCTATCTTGACACAGTATCTCAACTAGAAGCGCAGGTTTTGCATACAGGACTACAGTCATCGGAAGCAGAAAACTTATTAGTCCAATTGCAAACTAAGAGCGATGAGATGATTAAAGATAACCCTTTTGCTGGAGCTAATAAAAGTGGCACTTTAGAAAAAATTAAAAATGTAATACGCGATCACATGGGTATTGAATCAGCGCATCAAGCCTTTAGAGAGTTTTGGAGTGAGTCACATTTTAATAGAGCAGGTTGGCAACCCGAAATGACTTTTTTTCATACCCAGATTGCACCGTTAATGAGAACTAATTATTACCGCCGAATAGGAATAGACGGCAAGTTTGTTGATCATTTCTGGCAGATTGATTTAGTATTTGTGATTATATTTGGTATAGATTTTTTGTGCCGAACTTTCTTGCTCAGTCGCCAACAGATTGGATTGACTTGGCGGCAGGCACTGGTGAGACGTTGGTATGATCTTTTCTTGCTGCTGCCGTTTTGGCGATGGTTGCGAACTATTCCTGTGATCATTCGCCTTAATCAAGCTGATCTATTAAATCTTGAGCTAGCACGTAAACAAATCAACCATGATTTTGTGGCTAATTTTGCTGAGGAAATGACAGAGATTGTGGCGATCCGCTTGATTACTCAAACTCAAAAGTCAATCAAGCAAGGTAAAATTGTAGATTGGTTGTTACAACCACATATTAGCCAAAAATATGTTGATATTAATAACACCAACGAAATTAAGGCGATCGCCAGACGCATTCTTCATCTCACAGTCTATCAAGTTATCCCAAAAATTCAACCAGACTTAGAGGAATTACTGCATCACAGCATTTATGCCATTCTTAATCAATCGCCTACTTATCAACAACTGCTAAAAATGCCAGGAGTCAATCAATTATCGACCCAGATAACTGAGAGGTTAGTGACAGATATTTCTCAAACCACCTATACGACCATGACAACTTTACTAGAAGACCCTGAGATGGGAGAAATATCCAATCGGTTGATTGAAAATTTCAGATCCGCTTTAGCAGTAGAATTGCAAAATGAACAGAGTATGCACGAAATTCGCTCTTTACTTATTGACTTACTGGAAGAAATTAAAATTAACTATATAAAAGGAATAGAAGAGGAAGGAGGAGTGGAAAAGAGCTTACAGGAGGCAACTCAGATTCGCCAAATCATTCAACAAAAGTAAAAATCTATTCTTTTTTTTGCGCACCATTCATGGAAGATGGGGGTGTTTTGTACCATAAATCCTGTTGTGGCTTACCGATAACGATATTATGTTGATCTAGAGCGATACGAACATAGCGACGAAACTCTCGATCCACACGCCATTGTTGAGATGGTTTAGTCTTAATATACACCCGGATTGCCATGCCTGTGTGTGAGAGACTCTCAACCCCAAGCACTTCTGGAGGTTCTAAAATTTGCTCTCGGTACTTCGACTCCTGATACATCTGTTGTCCGGCTTTCTCGATAGCTGCGATCGCCACATCAATATCTGTCTCATAAGCAACTTCCACGGAGAAACTAACCCGCGACCAACTCCTGGTCATATTCTCTACTTGGAGAATCGTACTGTTAGGAATAGTGATTAACCGTCCTTCCTCACTTCGGATCTGAGTGATCCGGAGATTCATATTTTCTACTAACCCAGATGATATTTTGCCGCTGGTGTTGTGAATTGCAATGATATCACCAATAGCAAACTGATCTTCCCACAAAATTAGACAGCCTGTTACCAAATCTTTTGCCAGGTTTTGAAAGCTAAGTGAAATAGCAACCGCAATAAGTCCACTTAAGGCTAAGACTGAACCAATTGGCGCTCCTAATATCTCAAGTCCTAACAGGAGAGCGATCGCATAAATCAACGCAATCTTGAGTCCTTTGAGTACACTAATAGTTGTGGCTATCCGTAACGATTCTCGTTGCTCATCCTCTGTTCCAAAGATATGGTATTTATTCCAAAATTTCTCTAGCAGATTTAGCAATGCATGAATCAGTCGATTCATCAACCCAACGACAAACCAAATTCCCAATAACTTGAGCGGTAAACTGAGAATATTCCAAGAAAGCTGTTTTGTCCAAGGAAATAGGGACAAAATCAGTAGGATACCCCCTCCCCAAAGAATAAGTTGTCCCCACAATACCAACCACTGCAGGATCATAATCACAC
>Ga0209062_1001891_pt1 | contig 31604 bp, 31 predicted proteins | sample Coa_R2_2_FD_187158 | JGI IMG/M metagenome (GOLD analysis project Ga0209062, IMG submission 187158) | Surface soil microbial communities from Centralia Pennsylvania, which are recovering from an underground coalmine fire - Coalmine... | ecosystem: Environmental > Terrestrial > Soil > Unclassified...
GCCGCGTTGAACGCCGGCTGACGCACCCGCAACGTACTGCGCAGCAGATCCGGCTCCTGGCCGACGACGATCCGGTTGGTCTCGGGCTGAAGCGCGACGACGTATGAGCGCTGCGGCGCAACCGAGGAGGGCAAGGTGACGGCTCCCAAACCCGACCGCTGCCCAATCGTGTAGAGCGGCAGCCCGCGATGCCGGCCGACCACGTTGCCGGCGGTGTCCACCAGCTCGCCCTCGGCGATGGCCTCCGGGATGTGCTCGGCCAGGAAGTCCCGGTAGTTCTTACCGACGAAGCAGATCTCCTGGCTCTCGGGCTTGTGCGCCACCGGCAAGCGCAGGCGCTCGGCCTCGGCACGGACCTCGGCCTTCGTAAGGGAGCCGAGCGGAAAGAGCAGCCGCCCCAGCCGCTCCTGGCCCAGCATGTACAGCATGTAGGACTGGTCCTTGGCCTCGTCCACCGCCTTCAGCAGCTCCACGGCGCCACCGGGGGTGCGTCGCAGGCGCGCATAGTGGCCGGTCGCCAGGTGGTCCGCGTCTAGCGCGAGGGCGCGCCGCAGCAGGAAGTCGAACTTGATGTGCTGGTTGCAGGCGGTGCACGGGTTGGGTGTACGGCCGGCGGCGTACTCCGCCAGGAAGTAGTCCACGACGTGGCGCTTGAAGTCGTCCTGGGCGTTGATCAGATAGAAGGGGAAGCCGAACTGATCGGCCACTCGGCGCGCGTCCTCAACCGCGTCGATCGAGCAGCAGCGGTTGCCCGTGGGCGTCTCCTCCGACCAGCCGCCGGCCCACAGCCGCAGCATGATGCCGACGACGTCGTAGCCCTGCTCGACGAGCAGGGCAGCCGCGACGGAGCTGTCCACTCCGCCGCTCATCGCGACGACGACCCGGGGCTTACTCACGATGCGAAAGTCTAGCGATGGGCCGCCAGCCTCCCGTCTCTATCATTTAATGGCCATGGCCCAGCCGAAGTACGCCCCGAAGGAATTCGAAAGCAAGTGGCAGAAGAGCTGGGAGGAGCAGGGCCTGTACCGCACGGCTGATTCGTTCGACAAGCCCAAGTTCTACTGCCTGGATTTCTTCCCCTACCCCTCGGGCTCAGGCCTCTCGGTCGGCCATGGCCACAACTACATCCCCACAGACGTGTACTCGCGCTTCAAGCGCATGCGGGGCTACAACGTGCTGCATCCGATGGGCTGGGACGCCTTCGGCCTGCCGGCCGAGAACGAGGCCATTCTGCGCCAGGTGCCGCCGGCCGAGACGGTGGCCAGGAACGTCGCCAACTACAAGCGCCAGCTCGGCCTCATGGGGCTGTCCTACGACTGGACCAAGGAGATCAACTCCACCGATCCGGAGTACTACCACTGGACGCAGTGGTTCTTCCTGCTGCTGTATCACCGCGGGCTGGCTTACCGCGCCGCCGGCTCGCAGTGGTTCTGCCCGGAGTGCAAGACGATCCTGGCCAACGAGCAGGTGGAGAACGGCTACTGCTGGCGCCACACCGACACGCGCGTCCAGAAGGTGGACTTGGAGCAGTGGTACTTCAAGATCACCGAGTACGCCGACCAGCTGCTCTATGACCTGGACACCATCGACTGGCCCGAGCGCATCGTGGCCATGCAGCGGAACTGGATCGGCCGATCCGAAGGCGCGGAGGTTACTTTCCGGACTGAATCCGGCGATGACATCACGGTGTTCACCACGCGGCCGGACACGCTGTTCGGGGCGACCTTCATGGTGCTGTCCCCGGAGCACCCGCTCGTCGACAAGATCACGACCCCCGATCAGCGCGCGGCCGTGCAGGCCTACCAGGAGCAGGCGCGGGTCACCAGCGAGATCGAGCGACTCTCGACGGAACGCGAGAAGACGGGCGTGTTCACCGGCGCCTACGCGGTCAACCCCGTCAACGACGAGCGCATACCTATATGGATCGCCGATTACGTGCTCATGGGCTACGGCACGGGCGCGATCATGGCTGTGCCGGCGCACGACCAGCGCGACTTCGAGTTCGCCCGCAAGTTCGGTATCGAGATCCGCCTCGTGTTCCTGGAGCCGAACAGCGATATGACCGCCGAGCGGATGACCGAAGCGGCCATCCATGGCGGCGTGATGTGCAACTCCGGCCGGTTCGACGGCTTCGTCGAAGGGCCCGACACCATTAACAAGTTCATCGCCTGGCTGGAAGAGAACGGCAAGGGCAAACGCAAGGTCAACTACCGCATGCGCGACTGGCTCATCTCACGCCAGCGCTACTGGGGCTCGCCAATCCCGATCGTCTACTGCGACAAGGACGGCATCGTGCCCGTGCCCGAAGACCAGCTTCCGGTGATGCTGCCCGAGGTGGAGCGCTTCGAGCCCACCGGGACCGGACGCTCGCCGCTGGCCAACGTGCCCGAGTTCGTGAACACCACCTGCCCGAAATGCGGCGGCCCCGCTCGCCGCGAGACGGACACGATGGATGGCTTCGCCTGCTCGTCGTGGTATTTCCTGCGCTTTCCCAATCCGAACTACGCCGCGGCCGCGTTCGACAAGGCCGCGGTGGACTATTGGCTGCCGGTCGACCTGTACGTCGGCGGCGCCGAGCACGCGGTCATGCATCTGCTGTACGCCCGCTTCTGGACCAAGGTCATGGCCGACGCCGGGCTGGTCAACTTCCGCGAGCCGTTCGCCAAGTTGCGCAATCAGGGCATGATCTACGGCGCCGACGGCCAGAAGATGTCCAAGTCCAAGGGCAACGTGGTCACGCCGGACGACGTGGTCGACCGCTACGGCGCCGACGCCCTGCGCTGCTACGAGCTGTTCATGGGGCCGTTCGAGCTGGACAACGCCTGGGACAACGACGGCCCCAGAGGCCAGTTCCGGTTCCTGAACCGGGTTTGGGACCTTTCGTTCGCAGCGCCCTCAGCCGATTCGCCGGCCACACTTCGTCTCCTCCACCAAACCATCCGCGACGTGACCGAGCGGCTGGAAGACTTCCGGTTCAATACGGCCATCGCCAAGCTCCACGAGCTGGTGAACCACCTCCAGGAACACGGCTGCTCGGCCGCCACCATGGACACGCTGCTCGTGCTGCTGGCGCCCATCGCGCCGCATCTCACCGAGGAGCTGTGGTCCGAGCGGCACCCCGGCTCCGGGAGCATCCACAAGCAGCCCTGGCCGGCCTATGACGAGAACCTGCTCGTCGCCCAGGAGTGCTCGATCGTGGTCCAGGTCAACGGCAAGGTCCGCGACACCATCCAGGCCGCGCTCGACCTCCCTCAGCCCGAAGTCGAAGACCTGGCGCGCTCCTCCGAGAAGGTCCAGCGCTTCCTGAACGGCTCGCAGATCCGGAAAGTGATCTACGTGCCGAACAAGCTCATCAACCTCGTGGTTGGCTAGAGGCTAGACACCTAGATCGAACGATTGCCGAGCCTGGATGAGGTTCAGCTTGAAGCCCTTGGCGTCGGGGTTGATGTCGAACAGTAGGGCGGTGTCAATGGAAACTCCCGGGGGGATCTGACCGCCGAGGGGTTTGAGTCCCGTCTTCTCCAACCAAGCGTTCATCTCCACGATCTTGTCTGTCACTTTTGACTTCGTGCCAGCGCTATCCTGCAGCTCGAAATCAAAGTCATTGATCCCGAAGTTCTGCTTGCCCACGTTTTTCAGCGTCATGTAGACAACCAACCAGGTGCCGAGTGCGTCCAATTTCTCGAACTGGTTGCCGGTGTCAATGGACTTGCCGGGTTTGTCCACTTTGGTCAGCTGATAAGACCAGTTCCCAGCCGTCACTGTATCGCCGACTTTGGGAGCCGCGCTTGCTGCCGCACTGGACTTCGCTGCGGTGCTCGCTGAGCCTGACCCACCTGTGGATGCAACCGCCGCGCCGGAGGCTGCCGCTGCTGTCTGCTGGCCCTTGTTGCCGCCGCTCGCCACCGCCACGATGATGATTAACGCCAGCAGGCCAACCCCACCTAAGCAGCCGAACTTGAAGACTTTGCCCATTATCGTCCCCCAGCAGTAATCTAGCGGGCGGTAATGTAGCATATTTTCTGTAGCGGTGTAGTCAGCAGCCCCCAATAGTACGAGGGATGTCTGGCGCCTGGCGCAAGCAACCGGAAGCCAGGCAGAGACTGAGCGCATTTGGCGAGGCCGTGCGCAGGTTCAGGGACGTTAAGGGCATATCGCAGGAAGAGCTGGCCTTCCGTGCCGGCCTGCACCGGACGTATGTCAGCAATCTCGAACGCGGCCTGATCAATCCGACGCTGCTGAGCATGTACACCCTTGCCGAAGCGTTGGGCACCACAGTAGTTGCCTTTCTCGAGTAGCTTTCCGCTAAGAATTACTCACTGATACTCGCGACAGCTATCCTTTACGCGGTTCGATGATCGATCTCAGTCCGCGGGTGTGGCCCAGCTACTCCGATCTGGCGCGCAGCCTCGGCGTACGGCTGACCAGCTTCAAACGCCTGCGACCCGTCGATAGGCTTGTCGCCGCGCGAGTCACGCGCAAAGTAGGAAACGAAATCAAAGTTCCCCCGGCAAAGGCAGTCGATCTTCTTACAGAGGCAGGGCTATCGGCGGAGGCGGCGAGCCGAGAGGTTTCCAAGATCGTTCAGCGTCGCATGGCGCGGGTGCCGGCGCTGGCCGACGATCGCGTCCAGGGTCTCGTACCCTCCACCGTGGGGAGCATGCAGGGGAACGCCTTGAAGCGCGTGTTCTATGCGCCGCCAAATAGACCGACTGGCCCTACGCAACCCGGCGATGAGCACATTCGCGGGCTCCACCGACGCCTTGCCGGGCGTTTCGTCCCGGTCGAGGACTACCTGCGCAGCAAGGGTGAGTAGTCCGGCCGATCACTCCGCGGCAGCATTGCATTTCATCTTTGATGCAGGTACCACCGCGCGACTCTACCTGCCGGACGTCTCCAGCCGCAACCTGCTCGAAATCTACGGGCGCTTTCCGGGTGAGATTCACGCGCCGAGTTTGGTGCTTGGCGAAATAACGGCTGCCTGGCTCGCAGGCGTCCGGGCCAAGCTTCTGACCCTGGCTGAGTACGATGAGCTGAAGTCGGCCTTCCTCGCGGATGTCAGTAACGGGAGAATCGTCATCTGGTCCGACGACACCCTGCACAACGCGGTAGTCGAGATTCAGGAGATGAACTCGTCGATGCTAGGCCGCCAGCTGGAAATTCGAACCTGGTCCAACTCCGCAGCACATTTGGCTGTACCGCGCATCGAGACGTCGGATGCCTACTATCTGGCGCTCGCCCGCGTCCTCCAGGAGGCAAATCCGAGAGACCGGGCCATTGTCGTAACAAACGACAACGCTGCCTGGACGGTCGCGCGGTCATTAGGGATGGAGGCATTCCACGGGCGCACTTGCGACCTGGGGATTGGCCACACGCACGTGGGGGCACCAGGCGCAAACTTCCCGCAAGGCCGTCGGTGCATTCCCTGCCAGCTGGATGGCTGCCCTTCCCACTTCCGGATTGATTTCGATGGCGCTCCCCCAAACCTTGGCTCCGGGATTCCGCGGCAGCAGCGGACCCACGCCTGATCCTTACGGCTTAGCGTTTTTCGAGAACTCTCCGTCGACGACTTTGTCGGTGGGCAGCGGCTGCTGGAACTTCAGGACGCCGGCCTGGATGAACACCTTCTGCATGTTCTCGTAGGTGGCGGTGTCGGGGGCCAGGTCGGGTTTGAAGTTGTAGAGGGCCATGGTCTTGAGGGTGTCGACCGGGAGCTTGGTGGCCTTGGAGAGGATGTCGAGGTTCTCAGGGGAGCGGGCCTTGTCGCCCTGGACGTCGGCGGCGCCCTGGACGAGGCCGTCGAAGAACTTCTGGCCCAGGGCCCGGTCCTTGCGCAGCAGGTGGTCGCCGTAGATGGTGCCGGTACCGGACACGCCCGGGGTGAGGTGGCCGAAGTCGGGGATGCGCGCGGTGCCGTCGTTCAGGATTTGTGTCGTGAAGGGCGCGGACGGGATGCCGGCGTCGATGGCCTTGCTCTTGAACGCCGCCACCATGTCCGGGAAGCCCATGTTCACGACCTCCACGTCGCCGAGCGTCAGGTTGGCTTTGGCCAGCAGCTGCGCGAGGTAATAGGAGCCGGTCGCACCCACGCCGCCGCTGGCCACGACCTTCCTTCCTTTGAGATCGGCGATGCCCTTCACGGCCCCGGAGTCGAGCAGGTCGCTGCGGACCATCAGCGCCGAAGGATCGGCGTTGTCGGGCGAGACGCCCATCGAGCCGACGATGCGCACGTCCAGCCCCTGGTTGATGGCGTTGAACGTGGCGGCCGACATGCCTGCCACCGAAGCGTCGAGCTGGCCATTGGCCAGGAAGGCCTGCGCGTCCTGGCCGGCGGTCACCGTGGTCAGGTCGACATTGATGCCCTGCTGGCGCATGTAGCCCTTGTCGATGGCGATGTACAGCGGCGCGAACAGCGTGCTTGGGACATGCGCCACCTTGAGGCTGACCAGCCCGCTGGCGGCGGGGCTTGCGCCCCCGCCGGCGGCGGACGGCTTGGCCGCGGCCGAGGCCGAGGCTACCGTCCCAGAAGCCACCGGCTTGGCCGAAGAGGACGCGGCCGCACCGCTGGCCGACGCTGCCGCCGATGACGCCGCGCTGGGCGCCGGCGCAGATGGCGGCGAGGCGTTCCCGCCGCACGCCGCAAGCAATGTAGCCCCCAGGATCGTGGCAAGCCAGCCCGGTACTCGTTTCATACAGCGGACGATGCTAGCAGCAGTATCCTTGCCGCAGTGAGCGACCTCTGGGAAGAACAGCGCCGAGCCCCCCGGACCGTCGTCGACGTAGAGGCCATGCTGCATCTGAGCGGCCTGCGCACCTGCCCGGGCGTGATTCGCGACCTGTCGTACCTGGGCGCGCTGTTCGTTCCCGAGTCGCCGTTGAAGATCGAGCAGAACAGCCGCGGCAGCCTCCGGTTCGCGCTCTCGAACACTCCGGACTGGCTGGAACCCGGCATCGTCGTCCGGCGCATCACGACGTTCAACCGCATCGGCGGCGAGACGGGCCAGGGCATCGGCGTGGAGTTCTCCGGCCTCCGAGCCGAGGACCAGCAGGCGATCGACGAGGGCTGCCGCGAGTGGGACCAGCACCGCATGCGTCAATACACCCTGGCGGCGCGGGTCTACGTGCAGAGTGAGGGCGGCTTGACCCATTACGCCCGCTTCGGTCAGCTGATCGGCGGTACGCGCAGCTACCTGCGGGTGAGCCTGCCGGCCGGGCCGGGCGTGGCCCGCGGCATCTGGCTCAAGCTCAAGATGTCGCGCACGTGGATCACGGGCGAGGTCGAGCGCATCACCGAAGACGGCGCCAATATGGAGGTGCTGCTGCGCATCGAGGGCTGGGGCCGCGACTTCTTCCTGCACGAGGCGCGCAGGCAATCGCTGGCCAGCGCCTAGAGGTATGGCCGCCTGCTGTTAGGATGATCGGCGGTGGATGAGGACAAGCGCCGCGCGCCACGGATAGCGGTGGACGTGGAGGCGCGCATGCGCCTCAAGGACCACCCCACGTGCCGGGGCATCATCCTCAACCTGTCCTTCATGGGCAGCCTGTTCCTGAGCCTGGCCGAAAAGCCCTTCAAGGTCAAGAACGGCACCATGGGCGTGATGCGCTTTGCGATGCCGACCTCCCTGCAGTGGCTGGAGCCGCGCATCGTCGTCAAGCGCGCCACGACTATCCCTCGGCCCAACGGCGAGACCGCCCAGGCCTTCGGCTTCGAGTTCGCCGGCATGACCGACGAAGAGCAGCGGGCCATCATCACGGGCTGCGAGGATTGGGCCGACCACGCGGCTCGCATCTACCCGCTGGCGGCGCGCTGCCACGTGGAGAGCCTCACGGCGACCAAGCACTTCAAGCGCTATGGCCGCATCGTGGCCGGAGGACGCGACGCCATGCGCATCCGGCTGCACGCCGGCCTGGTCATCCCCAGCGGCATCCGCGTGCGGCTGGTGGCTGAGACCGCCTACGTATCCGGCACCATCCGTCAGGTAGTCCCCTCGCCCCAAGCTACTGAGCTGGTCGTCGATCTCGACCCGGATTGGGGGCGAGATTTCTTCCTGCACGACGTCCGGCGCCAGGCGCTGTCGCTGGTGAAGCGCCCGGTGCCCGCCGGCCGATAGGCCACTCTTTACAATGAACGCCTAGCCCTGGGATTGGGCTGGATCACGTTAGTGGAGAGGTAAGCGTGCCCGAAGCCATTCTTCAGCGCAACCTGGCACTGGAGCTCGTTCGAGTCACCGAGGCGGCGGCCATCGCGGCCGCGCGGCAGATGGGCCGGGGCGACAAGGAGGCCGTAGACCAGGCGGCCGTGGACGCCATGCGTTTCGCGCTCAGCTCGGTCGACATGGATGGCACGGTCATCATCGGCGAGGGCGAGAAGGACGAGGCGCCCATGCTGTACATCGGTGAGAAGATCGGCAACGGCCTGCCGCCCCGAACGGACGTGGCGGTCGACCCGGTCGACGGTACCCGCCTGACGTCCCTGGGCCTGCAGAACGCCATCGCCGTGGTGGCTGTGTCCGAGGCCGGCAGCATGTACTTCCCGCCCAAAATCGTCTACATGGAGAAGATCGCGGTAGGGAAGGAGGCCGCCGGCGTCATCGACATCGAAGCCCCGCCAGCCGAGAACCTGCGGCGCATCGCCCGCGCTCAGGCGTGCGACATCAAGGATCTGACGGTCGTCATCCTGGACCGGCCGCGCCACGAGGAGCTGATCAAGCAAGTCCGGCAGACCGGCGCGCGCATCAAGCTGATCCCCGACGGCGACGTGGCCGGCGCCATCACCTGCTTCCTGCACGACCGCACCGGGCTGGACGTGATGATGGGCGTGGGCGGCGCGCCCGAGGCCGTGCTCGCGGCGGCGGCGGCCAAGTGCCTCGGCGGCCAGATGGAGTGCAAGCTGTGGCCGCGCAGCGAGGAGGAGAAGAAAGCCGCGCTGGACGCTGGCCTGCCCGAAGCAGATCTCAAGCGCGTGTTCACGAGCGACGACCTGATTCGATCGAACGACGTGTTCTTCGCCGCCACCGGCGTCACCGACGGCGAACTGGTGAAGGGCGTGCACTTCTTCGGCAACGGCGCTACGACCAACTCCATCGTCATGCGCTCGCGCACCGGCACCGTGCGGCGGATGGAAGTGGAGCACCACTGGGAGGGCGGCGAGCCGTACGGGAACGGTCGCTAGCGATTGGGGATTGGACATGAGCGCCCGGTGAGGGCAAGGGGCGTGCTATAGTCCGGGGAAAGCAGGCATCCTCGCCCGCATCCTCTTTTCTCTTATCTCCATCCTCTGGAGTCTTCGCTTGACGATCACGGAACTCGAAAACAAGCCGCTATCCGAGCTCTCGGAGGTCGGCCGGGACATCGACCTGGCCGGCTACAGCCGCATGAAGAAGCAGGAGCTGGTATGCAAGCTCCTGCAGAACTACAGCGAGAACACCGGCAACGTCTTCAGCGCCGGCGTGCTGGAGATCGTCGAAGACGGCTTCGGCTTCCTGCGACAGGAGCGCCTGCTGCCCGGGCCGGACGACATCTACGTCTCGCAGTCGCAGATCCGCCGCTTCGGCCTGCGCACCGGCGACCTGGTGTCAGGCCAGATCCGCCCGCCCAAGGACAACGAGAAGTACTACGGCCTGCTGCGCGTTGAGGCCGTCAACGGCCAGGAGCCGGAGGTCGCCAAGCGGCGCCCGCACTTCGACCATCTGACGCCCATCTTCCCGCGCGAGCGCTTCGTGCTGGAGACCGACCCCAAGAATCTTTCCACCCGCCTGGTTGACCTGGTAGCGCCCATTGGCCGCGGGCAGCGGGCGACCATCGTCTCGCCGCCGAAGGCCGGCAAAACCATGCTGCAGCAGTCCATCGCCCGCGCCATCGCGCAGAACTACCCGGACGTGCACATCATGGCTGTGCTCGTAGGCGAGCGTCCCGAGGAGGTCACCGACTGGCGACGCTCGATCCAGGCCGAGATCATCGCCTCGACCTTCGACGAGCCCACTGAGAACCACACCCGCGTGGCGCAGATGGCGCTCGAGCGTGCGCGCCGCCTCGTCGAGGCCGGCCGGCACGTGGTGGTCCTGCTGGACAGCATCACCCGTTTGACCCGCGCCTACAACCTGGATGTGCCGCCCAGCGGCCGCACCCTTTCCGGCGGCGTCGATCCCAGCGCGCTCCAGCCGCCGAAGCGGTTCTTCGGCTCGGCCCGCAACATCGAGGACGGCGGCAGCCTGACCATCATCGCCACCTGTCTGATCGACACCAACTCCCGCATGGACGACGTGATCTATGAGGAGTTCAAGGGCACGGGCAACATGGAGCTGTTCCTGGACCGCAAGCTGTCGGAGCGGCGCGTCTTCCCGGCCATCGACATCCAGCGCTCCAGCACCCGGCGCGAGGAGCTCCTGTTCGACGACACCACCCTGCGCCAGGTGTGGCTCATGCGCCGCATGATCGCCGCCGTCGGCGGCGGCAACGAAGGCACCGAGCTCATGCTCCAGCGCCTCATGAAGACGGCCAACAACAAGGAGTTCCTGTCGACCCTGTCGAAGGACATTCTGTAAGCTGTGCCCGCCCACCCACCCGTGATCTGACAACAGGGGGCTACGCACCCTGTAAGACCCCCCGAAGGGCTTGCGGGCGAGCCGCCCAGTTCAAGCCGCGCGCATAGCGATAGCGCGGAGCGCACCCAGGTCGACCACCGTCTGGCCGTCGTGCGAGCGCAGGCAGCAGGCAAGGGCCGGCGGCGGTTGTGCGAGCGCAGGCAGCGGGCGAGGGCCACGCCAGTTCGGGCAGCGGCTTTGGTAGCATGCGCCGCGTGAAGCACGGGGTCGCGCTTATTGGTCTGGCGCTGCTGCTGGCGGGCTGCGGGGCGCCGGCGGGCTCGAGTTCGGCGCCGGGGGCGAGCACGACATCAGCGGCTAGCAAGCCTGCGGCGGGATCGGCTAAACCGGCGGCATCGGGGTCGGCGCTGGCGAGCCCGCCTTCGGCGCGGCTGAGCGGCGGGGATCCCAATGGGTATCCGATCCGGATCAGCTATCCGTCGCCGGCTGTGTCGGCGCTGTACTACTACGTGGGCCTGAACCAGGGCTTCTTCGCGCAGCAGCACCTGAACGTGACCATGATCCAGATGGCCCAGAGCGTGGTGCCAGCGGCGCATCAGAATGGCGAGATCGACTTCAACGACACGATGCCCATCGCGATCGAGGGCGCGGCGCGCGGGCTGCCGCTGAGGGGCATCCTGGCCACCTGGTCGCACGCGCCGTGGACCGTCTACGGCAAGCCCGAGTTCAAGACGCTGCAGGACCTCAAGGGCCACGTGCTCGGCACCAACCAGGTCGGCAGCAGCCCCTACCTCTATCTCCAGGCCGGACTGAAGAAGGCCGGCATGAGCCTCCAGGATCTGCAGGTGGTGTCCTCGCCAGCCACGCAGGACACCTATACCTTCCTGCTTGCCGGCAAGGTCGAGGCCGCTGTGCTCTCGCCGCCATTCGACGCCGAGGCCGAGGAGAAAGGCTTCCACGAGATCCAGCCGCTCGGCGACGCCTTGATGCTGCCGTTCGGCGGCGTGGGCTCCAACGTCAAGTTCCTGACCGAGCACCGGCCCCAGACCGTCGCCTTCATCCGGGCCATGCTCGATGCCGGGCAATGGCTCAAGGCGCATCCGGACGAAGCGGCCGCGTACGTCGAGAAGTACATCGGCGTGTCTCACGCCACCGCCGTCCGCTCGGCGCACAAGATGGCGCCGCTGGTCACCGATAACGGCGAGTACTCGCGCGAGGTCGTCCAGTCCGTGCTCGACTCGCTGGTCGAGATGACGCACACGCCGGTGACCGTCACCGCCGACCAGGTGGTCGACTACGGTCCGCTGCACGAGGCGCTGGCGAAATGAACCCGCGCCTGGCGATGGGCACCGCCAACAAGCTCAAGCTAGGCTTCTTCGCGCCCAACTGCTCGTCGGGCAAGTTCGTCAGCAAGGCGTCCGGCATCTGGTCGGCGCAGTGGGACGATATGGTCAAGCTGGCGCAGCTCGCCGACGAGAGCGGCATCGAGTTCATCCTGCCGGTCGGCCGCTGGAAGGGCTACGGCGGCGACACCGATTACCACGGCGCCAGCTACGAGACCATCACCTGGGCCAGCGGCCTGCTGGCGCTGACCAAGAACGTGACGGTGTTCGGCACCGTCCACTCCGCGCTGTTCCCGCCGCTGATTGCCGCCAAGCAGATGGTCACCGCCGACCACATCGGCCACGGCCGCTTCGGGCTCAACGTGGTCTGCGGCTGGAACGAAGGCGAGTTCGACATGTTCGGCGTCAAGCCAGGCGACCACGACCGGCGCTACCGCCTCGGCCAGGAGTGGCTGGACGTGGTCCGCATGATCTGGGACCAGGACGACTTCGACTTCAAGGGCGAGTTCTTCGATTTGAAGGGCGTGCGCGAGAAGCCCAAGCCGTACGGCGGCACCTGGCCTGTGACCATGAACGCGGGCGCCTCGGCCGACGGGCGGGAGTTCGCGCTGCGGAACTGCGACGCGTGGTTCACCGGCATCCGCCTGTCCTCGGGGCTGAAGGCAGGCATGGGCGAGGCCGGCAAGGTCATCCAGGCGGCCAAAGCCGAAGCCCGCAGCTACGGCCGCGAGATCGGCGCCTTCACCACCGGCGTGGTCGTCTGCCGTCCCACGCGCAAGGAGGCCGAGGAGTTCTACCACTACGTGGGCTACGAGATGGCCGACTGGAACTGCATCGACAACATGCTGGCCATGAAGGGCTGGGACACCAAGCCCGCCGAGGAGCTCGAGCGGCTGCGCGAGGCCTACGCCTCCGGCAACGGCGGAACGCCCCTCCTGGGCAGCCCCGATGACGTGGCCGCGGCCCTGGCCGGCGTGAGCGAAGCCGGATTCGACGGCTGCGGCATCTCGTTCTTCAACTACGTGAACGAGTTCCCTTACTTCAGGGACGAGGTCCTGCCGCGATTGGAGCGGATGGGCCTACGGAAGCCTGCCTGCAAGCTGGCGGCCTAGAACGTTTGCGCTAGCACATCTGGCCTACGAACTTCACGTTTCCGTCACACAGCGCCTAGCATGCATGCTGCCTAGGCGCTCAGCGACGAGCGCCTCGCGTTCCCTCCGGCCTACGAGTGCGCAGGGCCGGGCGAGGGGAGCGCCTCGATGCAGACCAAAACGGGCTGACCGTCGGCCTGCCATCCTGGCCGCGAAGGAGTTATATGCGCCGATCGCCGTTCGACGGCTACCAGGTTCAAGTCTCGGTCGAGGAGCTCTCGACCGCCTCACCGCTAGCCGCCTTGCAGGCGTCGCTGGCCGCGGCTCAGGCTGCCATAGCCAGCCGCTGGCCCGCGATCGACGTTGGCACCCTGTTACAACGGCGCGCCGCCGCCCACGTTATGGTCGGGACGCTGGTGGCCGCCGTCCTCGGCGGGAGCGCCCTGCTCGCCCATTTCCCGGAGGAAGCGCAGGCTCCCACCCTGGCGGCCGGAGTCGCGACAGACGGCGTGGGGATCACGGCCCGCAACGCCATCGTGGCGCGGACGGTGCCGCTCACCAGCCAGGATGGGTACACGGAGTACACCGTCCAGGCCAACGACAGCCTGCCCGCCATCGCCCGAGCCGTGGGTGTAAGCGAGGAGGCGCTGCTGGCCTACAACGGCCTCACCAGCTCCGATGCGCTCACCGTCGGGCTGGGGCTGCGCATCCCGGACCTGGCCAAGGTGCCGCCGGACCAACTCCGCATCAAGGACACGGCTCCGCACGACGCCAGCCCGCCGTTGGAAGTGCCGCTGCCGCCGCAGAAGGCCTCGCCCGAGCTGACGGTGCGCACCGTCCGGAAAGGCGACACCGCCGGCGCGCTGGCGGCCAGCTTCGGCGTCAGCGAGGCTTCGCTGCTCGTGTCGAACAACCTCGACAAGGACAGCGTCCTACAAGTCGGCCAAACGCTGGTCATCCCGCACCAGAACGGGCGGCTGGTAGCTACTAAGCCAGGCGATACGCTGCCGGCCCTGGCGGCGCAGTACGGCAGCACGCCAGACGCCATTATCGCCGCCAACAAGCTGCCGGCCCGGACGCGGGAGGTGCTGGGCGGCCAGCTGGTGCTCATTCCCACCGGCACCGAGCCAGCATCCATCGTGAAGCCGCTGCCCGCTCCGGCGCCCGCCATGCCGGCTGCGCCTGCCACGCCTGTCACCGTGGCCAAGCCGCAAACGGCAACGGACGAGAAGATCCCCGCGCCACCGCTGCCGGCAAGTTCGCCGGGTTTCGCCTGGCCGGCTCCGGGTACGATCACGACCTACTTCAGCTCGTGGCACAATGGCATCGACATCGCCAACGCCGCCGGCACGCCCGTGCGCGCCGCGCAGGCAGGCCGGGTGGTCTTCTCGGGCTGGGATAATTCCGGCTTCGGCTACATGGTCCGCATCGACCATGGCAATGGCCTGCAGACGGTCTATGGCCACTCCGAGCAGCTAATCGCGAAGGTGGGCGACTACGTCGAGAAGGGGCAGGTCATCATGCTGATGGGGTCGACCGGCCGCTCCACGGGACCGCACGTCCACTTCTCGATCTTCCAGGGCTCCGGGTACAACGGGCTGAACCCGCTCAAGTATCTGCCGTAACCCCCTCTTATAGAATTAGGTTTCGTGCCCTATCCCCTGGTTTCAGCCTTGCACGTACTCTTGATCGGGTGAGTTCAGAGTGAAGGTCCTTCCTAAGCCTCCAAGCGGCTCCGAGATGCGCCAGGTGGTGGTCGAGAGCCAGCTCTGGAAATCGCTCTTCCGTCACGGCTATCCGGATGATCCGCCCAACCGGGCGCTGGTCATCATGTCCAACGTCTTTCTGCACCTGCACCCGGTCAAGGTCAAGAAGCACGCCGCCAAGTTCACCTGGACCTACGGCCTGGGCGGCATCTCCTTCTACCTGTTCCTGCTGCTGACGGTCACCGGCGTGTACCTCATGTTCTTCTACACGCCCTCGGCCGACCTTGCGTATCCCAGCATCAAAGCCATCAACGCCGATGTCACGTTCGGGCTGCTGACCCGCAACATGCACCGCTGGGCGGCTCACTTGATGGTCATCACCGTCTGCCTGCATATGATCCGGGTGTTCTACCAGGGCGGCTACAAGCCGCCACGGGAGTTCAACTGGGTCATCGGCGTGTGCCTCCTGCTGGCCACCCTGCTGCTGTCCTTCACCGGCTACCTGCTACCGTGGGATCAGCTGGCCTTCTGGGCCATCACGGTGGGCACCAACATGGCCGGATACGCGCCGCTGGTGGGCTACCAGGCGCACACGCTGCTGCTGGGCGGCACCTCCGTAGGCGCCAACGCCCTGCTGCGCTTCTACGTGCTGCACGTGATCTTCCTGCCGCTGCTCCTGGGGGTGGGCCTGGCAATCCACTTCTGGCGCGTCCGCAAGGACGGCGGCATCTCGGGACCGATCCCGGACATCCTGGAGAACCTGGAGTTGGAGCGGCCCGAGTACTGGCGCAAAGAACCACTCGATTCGACGATTTCGGGATAGACGGAGCGCGAGATGGCGACACCCACACCACCTAAACTGCCGCCCGATCAGTACGGCGTCGAAAAGCGCTACCGCCTGCTGGCGCTGGTCCGCCAGGAAGGCGTTACACGCGTCGACAAGGAGCCGGAGGACACCGTCGACGCCTGGCCGCACCTGGTGTCGATGGAGTTCATCGCCGCGGCCTTCATCACCATCCTGCTCATCTTCTTCAGCATCTTCTACAACGCGCCGCTGCTGGCCCAGGCCGACCCGAACACGGCCGAGAACCCGGCCAAGGCGCCCTGGTACTTCCTCGGCCTGCAGGAGCTGCTGCACTACTTCCCGCCGGTCGTGGCCGGCGTGCTCCTGCCGACATTCGTGCTGCTGGGACTGGCGCTGATCCCGTACATCGATCGCAATCCGAGCACCCGGCCTCAGGACCGCAAGCTGGCCATCTGCCTGTTCTCGCTGTTCATCATGTCGTCGCTGGTCCTGACCATCTTCGGCGTGGCCTTCCGCGGTCCCGGCTACTCCTGGACCTGGCCATGGGATGGAGTCTTCTTCTCTCTATGAGCAGCGTCCTGCAGCGGAGCTACCCGCGCGACCGCCAGCGTTATCCGGCGGCCGTCGGCTGCCTCATGTGGTGGGGCCTGTTCACCGCCTCGCTGGCGGGCTACCTGGTCTTCTTCTTCATCATGTCCTGGTACAAGGAGGAGCTTGGCCCCAGCCAGCTGTGCGCGGGCGCTAACTCCAGCCTGTGCGTGCCGCAGAACACCATCCTGCCCATCGTCATCTTCGCCATCCTGTTCCTGAGCCAGCTCTACATGGTCTACCTGGTTGAAGCACCCAAGAAGCGCGGCAGCCTGGGCCAGACCTACGGCGCGCTGGTCATCAGCATGATCTTCCTGCCGGTGTTCGGCACGATTATCGGCCTCTACCTGCTGCTCCGCATGCGCAGCGACGCGGCGGTGCAGCGCTACTACGCGGTGGAATCCGGAGAGTAATGGCTACTGCCCCTACACACGCTCCGCACGTCGTTTCGGAGCCGGTTTCGCGGCGCAATGCCCTCCGCCTGATGCTCGGCGGCGCCATCGGCCTAGCCACGGTCGAGTTCCTGGCAACCTCGGTCAACTTCCTGTGGCCCGTGCTGAAGGGCGGGCTTGGCTCCGTGGTGGACGTCGGCGCGCTGAGCGATTTCCCCGCGGTCACGCCGCAGAAAGGCGAGCCGCAGCACGTCACCAAGATCAAGAGCTGGGTGGTCAACCTGCTGGACTACGACAAGACCGTCCAGGCGCTGTACCACACCTGCCCGCACCTCGGCTGCACCGTGCCGTACTGCGGGCAGTCCGGCCGTTTCGAGTGCCCCTGCCACGGCTCGACCTACAACCTGCACGGCGAATGGGTCGAAGGCCCGGCGCCCCGCGGCATGGACCGCTTCAAGGCGTCGGTCGAGAACGGCCACATCATGGTCGACACCACCACCCTGGTCACGGGCCCACCGCACGGTACGCACACAATCGACGACACACCACGCGGACCGCGCTGCGCATGAGCTCAGTGCTGAGTGCTGAGTGCTGGGTGCGGAGCCCCCGCACCACGCAGGGGCTGCGGCGACATGGATAGACGCCTTCTCGTCAGCGTGTTTCTGACCACGCTGATCGTGCTCATCATCCCGATTTATTTCATGTTCGAGCCGCAGCGGGAGTTCAACTTCGCAGTGGCCGAACAGAACGAGTCCGTCGAGCGGGGCGCAGCCCTGTTCGCGGCCAACTGCACCACCTGCCATGGCGTGCAGGGCCAGGGCAACGCGGTCCAGCCCACGAACGGGAAGGCCAGCGGCGCGCCGCCGCTGCGCGGCTTCGTGACCGACCTCGGCCCGGACGGCAAGCCGGAGCAGATTCCCTGGACCAAGAGCCGCAGCGAGGACTACATCCGCGCCACGATCTCGGCCGGCCGTCCGCCACTCGGCGGCCACGCTGCCCCCGGCGCCGTGGTGATGCCCACCTGGTCGGATCGCTTCGGCGGACCGCTGCGCGACATTGACATCGACTACCTGGTGGCCTTCCTCGAGTCGCAGCGGTTCGACCTCGTTCCGAAGGCGGTGACCTCGACCGGCGCGCCGGCGCTGCCGGCCGCGTTCGCCAGCGCCACGCCTGCGCCGCCGGTTACAGCCAGCGCGGTGATCGCCAACCCGACCCCAGGGCCGGCAGGCTCGGGCATCGTGAGCATCGAGACCGGCGCGCAGCCCTTCAAAGAGGGCGACGCCAACGCCGGCAAGGAAGTGTTCACCACCAAGGGCTGCACCGGCTGCCACACCATCGAGGGCGTGCAGGGCGCGGTCGGCACGGTTGGTCCGAACCTGACGCACATCGCCTCCCAGCCGTACGACAGCTTCCCCAACGACCCGCAGTTCATCAAGCAGTGGATCAACGACCCGCAGACGGCCAAGCCAGGCACTGCCATGCCGAAGCTGGGCCTGACCGACGAGGAGCTGAACAACGTCGTGACCTTCCTGATGACGCTGAAGTAACGATATGTGGACGAGAACGTGGTTGGGCGCCTTCATCGAGGCTGCCGTGTGGTTCCTGCTGGCGGTGATCCTGCTGGCCAACGTGCCGGCCTGGACGTTCAACCTGGTCGACCAATGGTTGGGCTCGCGTAACATCGGCATCTTCAAGCCGCCCACGGCCAGCTTCTACGGCGACCTGGCGGCCGGCATCATCGCCGGCGTGACGATCGTCATCTACGTCGGCCTGGGCATGGCCCGCATCCAGTGGGGCCAGAACAAGGACCGCGAGGCCGCCCGGCAGAACGCCGGCTAAGCCCCCCTATTCGTACAGGTCTGGCCGCCTACGAACCGCTCGTAGGCGGCCAGAAGCTTTCGGCGCCGGCCGTAAGCGTGTTCAGCGCATGGACCAGGCTCGGCGCGGCCGCCCGAAGCTCGGTCAGATGGTGGGCCACCAGCTCGCTGAGGATCGCATCTCCTCGCTCCGTCAGCCGCACCAGCACCTGACGGCGGTCGGCCTCGCTGCGGACGCGCTCCACCAGCCCACGCTGCACCAGCCGATCGACCAAACCCACAGCGCTGTGATGCTGAATTTGCATCCGCTCGGCTAGATAAGCCACGGTGGTGTCCTTGCCGGACGGCGCACCCTTCAAGACGCCGAGCGCCTGGTACTGCTGCGGCAGCAGACCAGCAGCCTTCGCCGCGGTCTCGCTGAAGTGCAGATAGCGCCGGACCTGGTAACGGAACTCGGCTAAAGCCTGGAGGTCGGCGGCGCCAACTCCAGGATCCATCCGTGCCATTCTATCGTGCCGCGATGTACCAGCGCCTCATCAACGCCTCATTTTTCGACTTAATACGTCGCGTTACGATATTTTCTGTCAGGGTCATCCGCTTAGCAGGGAGATTGCGATGAATCTTTCACGACGGAGGTTTCTCGGGGTGTCGGCGGGCTGGGCTGCGCTGCTGCTGGCAGGGTGCGGCCAAGCGGCAGCGCCAGCCAGCCCGTCTTCCTCTTCCGGCAGCAGGCCGGCCGAGCCAGCCTCGGGCTCGGCCAGCTCCAGCGGCCAGCCGGCCGCGTCCGCTGCGCCATCCGCCAAAGTCAGCGCACCCGGCAGGACCAACGCGGTGAAAGGCGCCTGGGTGGCCATCACCGCCAACCAGATGCTGTGGCCTCTGGCACTGGAGGCGGGCTATTTCGACAAGTACGGCGTGAACTTCAGCCTGCAGTACGTGCAGGGCAGCCTCACCTCCGTGCAGTCGCTGCTGGCCGGGGACCTGCAGATGGTCGAGGTGGCGGGCAGTGCCGTCGTCGCCGCTCAGGCGACCAAGACCGACCTGGTGATGACCGCCGGCTTCCTGAACCAGGCGGTGTGGCGCATCATGGGCGTGCCCAGCATCAAGACCGTCGAGGACCTGAAAGGCAAGACTGTCGCGATCTCGAAAGTGGGCAATGCCGACTACTTCGCCTGGTCCATCCTCGCGCAGCACGAGAACTGGCCGGAAGACTCGTTCAAGTTCGTCGCCGCCAACAATCCTCCCGGCCAGGTGGCCCTGCTGAACCACGGCGATGCCGCCGCGACCGCTGTGTCGCCCCCGAACGACGTGCTGGCGGAAGAGAAGGGCAACGCCCACCTGGTCGTGGACGAGACGAAGTTCAACGTGCCCGAGCAGCAGGTCGGGATGGCCTTGCTCGCCTCCTACCTGGCGCAAAACCGGCAGACCGCGCTCAACGTGCTGAAAGCGACCGTCGAGGCTATCCATCGCTGGAAGACCGACGCCGCCTTCGCCAAGCAAGTCATCGCCAAGTACCTGAAGGAGACCGACCAGCGCTACGTCGACTCCGGGTACAGCGCCTACGCTCCGCTGTTCCCCGAAGAGCCCTATCCGAGCACGGAGGGGTTCGCAGGCGTGATTAAAGAAGTGGCCACGCAGCGGCCCTCGGCCAGCAGCGTGACCCCGCAGCAGTGCATGGACACCAGCTTGGTCAAAGAGTTGGTCGACAGCGGATTCATCAAACAGGTTTACGGCCACTAGGTTGCCCGTGTCATTCGACTAGCAGCCGGGGCGTGAGCTCCGGCAAGGAGGAAAGGCGATGTCCATCGTGAATGCATCAGTCAGTCGCAGGCACTTTCTGGAGCTGGCAGGGCTGGGGTTGCTCGCCACCGGAGCGCTGGCAGCATGCGGCGGAGCCGCCGCCGCGAGCATCGCCCCGTCCGCCTCCAGGCCGGCGGCAGCCCCGTCCTCAGCAGCCTCCGCCGCCTCCTCGGGCGCCGCTTCCGCCGCGGCTTCGGCAGCGGCCAGCGCCATTCCCACCATCCCGGCGGATCAGCCGGTAAGCATCACCATCGCGACTGGCGTGCCCAGCGCGGCCTTCGCGCCGATCTGGATCGCTCTCGACAAGGGCTACTTCAAGGCGCACGGGCTGGACGTGAAGCACGAGCGAATAGAAGGCGTGGTCCAGGCTAACGCGATCGTCGCCGGAGACGTCCAGATTGGCACCGTGGGCGGCACGGAGATATTGGACACGCGCGTCGGCGGGTCCGATCTGGTCGCGATCCAGCAGGCCACCGACTCGCCCACATTCGAGATCCACGCGCCGCCGTCGATCAAGAACCTCGACGACCTGAAGGGCAAGACGCTGGCCTACACCCGGCCGGGCAGCAGCACGGACCTGGCCACCAGGGTCATGCTCGTGAACGCGGGGCTGAAGCCGGACCAGGACGTGAAGCTGCTGGCGGCCAACAACATGCCTGGCATCCTGGCGGCCCTCGAGAGCGGCCAGGTGCAGGCCGGGACGATGTCCCCGCCGACGACGGTCAAGGCCACGGCGGCGGGCTTTCCCAAGCTGGTTGGGGCGCTGGACGAGCACGTGCCGCTGCAGCAGGGCCTTATCGTCATCAAGAAGAGCTACGGCGACGACCACCAGGACGTGGTGTACGCCTATTTGGAAGCGCTGATGGAGGGCACGCGCGACTTCTTCAACGTGCCCCAGACGGCGATTGACAGCATCGCCAAGTACACGAGCAGCGATCAAAAGACCGCCAAGGAAGCCTACGACGCCATGCTGCCGGCCATGGACCCGGTGGGGATCGTCGATCCCAGGGGCCTGCAAACCGTCCAGAAGTACGGCAAGAACACCAAGACCAAGGCGCTCAACGTGAACGACGCCATCGACAACCACTACATGGAGAACCTGAAGAACTCCGGCTTCATCGCGAAGCTGGGCATTAAGACTCCAGGAGGATCAACGAAATGAAACGTCCATTCTCGGCCGTGGCGGCCGTGGCCACCTGCGCGCTGCTGCTGGCGGCCTGCGGTGGCGGAGGGGCCGCGCCAGCGTCCACCTCCGCCTCGAGCTCACCGGCCACCAGTACGGCTGCGTCACGCGCGCCGGCCAGCGCGGCAGCCAGCTCCAGTGCGGCGCCGAGTGCCCGAGCCTCCGCCGCCGCTTCGAGGGCGCCGAGCTCTTCCGAAGCCGCATCGGGCGCGGCCGGCGGCCAGATGACGCCGCTCGTCGTCTCCTACAGCGCCATCATCGGCAACGTCCTGCCGGTGTGGGTCGCCGAAGACGCCGGCATCTTCAAGAAGAACGGCCTCGACGTCGACCTGCGCTACATCAACAGCTCCAAGGGCATCCCGGCGCTGATCTCCGGCGGCGTGCAGATCGCCGACATCGGCGGGGCTGAGACGCTGAGCGCGGTAGCCGGAGGCGCCGACCTGGCGACCGTCGCCGTCGACGCGCCGACGTACCCCTTCGTGCTGATGGCGCCGAGCAGCATCAAGACGGTCCAGGACCTCAAGGGCAAGAAGATCGGCGTGAGCGAGCCAGGCTCGTCCTCTGACATCGCGACACGGGTGGCCCTGCGGAAGGAAGGCATCGACCCGGACACCGACGTGAGCATCATCGCCGTCGGCTCCGCGTCGGAGCGCATCGCGGCGCTGGAGAACGGCGCCATCCAGGCCGGGCTGTCGTTCCCGCCGAACACGCTGAGCCTGGAGCAGAAGGGCTTCCACACGGTGCTCGACCTGGCATCCCTGCACCTACCGGCAGCGCTGTCCAGCACCGTCGTGAAGCGCTCCTACCTGGACAGCCACAAAGACGTCGTGCAGAAGTACGTGGATTCAATGGTCGAATCCATTGCCTGGGCTAAGCAGCACAAGGCAGAGGCGGTGAAGATCCTCGGCAAGTACTACAAGAACAACGACCAGAATGCGATGGAAACGACCTACGACTACTTCATGAACGAGGTCATCCCGAGCTTGCCCTACCCCAAGGCCAAGATGTACACGAATGCTCAAAGCATCCTCGGCGCCAAGAGCGCCAAGGTGAAGGACTACGACGTGGCCAAGATGCTGGATGCGTCCTTCGTGACCTCCGCCGCGGACCGCGGGCTGGACAAGACGGCATAGTCATGCTGAGCGTCGAGCGAAGCATCCGTCACGACCGGCGTGAAGGGGACTCTTCGCTCGACGCTCAGAGTGACACGCGCTCTTCTAGTCGAGCCCGTAGAAGCGCGCGGGGTTGGTGCACAGGATCTTGTCGACGATCCGTGCATCGACCTCGCCGCTGGTGCGGAGCTTCTGAAGCGCGATGATCTCGCTGGCCGTGTCGGCATGGCCGTAGTCCGAGCCGATCATGATGTTGTCCTCACCGGCGTACTTCAGGACGTACTCCAGATCGTCGTCGGTCTGGCAGGCGGCGTACATCTGGTCCGCCCGGAATAGGTCCTCGCCCGGCTCCTGGCCATCGGGTAGGCGCTGCCGCATCCGCTGCCAGCGCATGCGCAGGTCCTTCAGCATGTACGGCAGCCACTGCGACGTCACCTCGATCGCGCCGAAGCGCAGCTTGGGGAAGCGCGCCGGCACGCCGTGCATGATGAGCGCATGGATGGCGCCGATGACCATCAGCTTGGCGCCGCGGAACGTATCTTCCGGTCCGAGCGCCTCTACCACCTCGAAGCTGCCCAGCCCGGAGTGGACGCCGATCGGCATGCCCAGCCGCTCGGCCTCGGCGTACATCGGGAAGAAGTACGGGTTGTGGATGGGGAAGTGCGTCTCCAGGCCGCGCATGAACACCGCGCAGGCGCCGTTCTCCTTGGCCCAGCGCAGCTCCTCGAGTGATTCGTCCATGCTCAGCAGCGGCAGCTGGACCGCCCAGCGCAGCCGGCCCTTGCCCTTGTGCCAGATGTCGGCCAGCCAGCGGTTGTAGGCGCGGCACAGCGCCAGCTCGACCTCCGGCTTCTTGGTGATAGGCCGCAGGAACAGCGTGGGATACAGCACCTGAATGTCCACGCCCAGCTCGTCCATGTGCTTCAGGCGGCGCTCGATGTCGGCCATCTCGCGGGCTTCCTCGGGCGTGTCCTTGCCGACGTTGTCCCGACCGGGGATCAGCTTGCCGTCCAGCACCCAGAACTGCTGCTGGCGGCCGTTGGGCAGATTGACGGCGTCGGGGATGGGGCGGTAGCGCTGCTCGGGCCCCTCCAGGTAGTCCCAGGTCCGCTCGCTCTCGATCACATGCGCGTCGGCATCAATGGTCGGCATCGTTCGCCTCCTAGCGGAAATACTGCTTGAACAGGTCGGACCAGGTCTTGTCCTGCTGCGCGGCCTGGTCGGCGGTCATCCCCTGCTCCGGCAGCCAGGGCGTGAACGGCACCTGCTCCGTCGCCGGGAAGTAGTGGTTCTGCTTGAGGATGGCCTGGCCGTCGCCCAGCAGGTAGTCGATGTACAGCAGGCCGGCGTTCGGATGCGGGGCCTTGGCGTCGAACGACACCTGGCCAGCGTTGGCCACGACTGGATTCAGCGGCACCCACTCGGCCGGCAGGCCGCTGTCCTTGGCCTGCTCGACGTGGTCGAGGAAGATGGTCGGCGAGGCGGGCACTTCGCCCTTGGCCACCAGGTCCAGCACGGCCTTGCCCGAGATCTGCTGCACCTGCGGCTTCTGCTTGCTGGCGAAGTCGGCCAGCCACTTCTTGCCCGCGTCGTCGCCCTTCAGGTGAAGGACGGCGCCCAGCCAGCGGTAGCCGGTGGTCGTGCCGGCCAGGGTCAGCTTGCCGGTCAGCTCCGGGCTCATCAGGTCGTCCATGGTCTTGGGGACGGCGTTGCCTGTGATGAGCTTGGTGTTGTAGCCGAAGCCGATGTAGGACACACGGTCGCTGGCGCTCATGATCAGACCATTCGGACCGGCGGTCTTGAGGGCATCCGGCAGCTTGGCTCCCGTGGGCGAGTTGAAGGCGGTGATCAGCTTGCCCTGGGCGAGCAGCAGGGAGGCCGTGGGCGTGACCTCGACCACGTCGAACACCGGCTTGTTGGCCTGCGCCTCCTGAGTGGCGCGGGTAAGGATGGCGCTCTCGTCGGAGCGGAAGATGTCGACGTTCACGCCCGGGTACTTGGCCTTGAAGCCATTGGCCAGCGAATCGACGATCGGCCCGGCCAGGCTGGTGTACCAGGTGAGCGTGCCCTCCTTCTTGGCGCCGGCTTCGAGGATCTGCTCGCGGTCCGCGCCGGTGTAGGCCGCAAGCTGCTCGGGCGTCGTGGGTGGGCCGGACTGCGCCCCAGCTTGCGCCCCGGAGCCGCCCTGGGCGGCCGGCGCAGCCGAGCCGCCGCCGCAGGCAGCCAGCACGAGCATGGCCAGGCCGGTCGCGAGGGCAAGAAGTCGTTTTGTCAACGGATTACCTCCACGAAACCAGCATATAATGCCGGGCGCTCATGCCCGCGGTTTTCGACGTGCTCATCGCCGGTGGAACGGTGCTCGATCCCGTCTCGGGGCGGCGGCCAGACACGGACGTGGGCGTCACCGGCGGACGTATCACCGCCATCGGCGAGAAGCTGAACCGCAACGGCGCCACGCGCGTGCTCGACGCTCGAGGCTGCTTCGTCACGCCGGGGCTCATCGACTTCCACGTCCACAGCTACTGGGGCGTGAACCCCTACGGCTTCGAGGCGGACTACGTCTGCCTGCGCAACGGCGTCACGACGGCCGTGGACGCGGGCTCGTCCGGGCCGGTGAACTTCCTCGGCTTCAAACGCTTCATCGCCGAGCGCTCACGGACGCGCATGCTGGCCTTCGTGTGCGTGGCCCAGCACGGCGTGCTCAACGGTCCGGGCGAGCTGGAGGACCTACGCTTCGCCGACCCCGAAGGCTGCGCCGAGGCCATCCTGGCCCACCCGGACGTGGCCATCGGCGTGAAGGTGCGGCTGCACGAGAAGGTGGGCGCCAACGGCCCGCAAGCGCTGGTGCTGGCCATCCAGGCCGGCGAGGCGTCGCACTCGCCGGTGATGGTCCACATCGGGGACACGCAGATGCCCATCGAGGACATCGTGGACATGCTGCGGCCTGGCGACATCGTGACCCACTGCTTCACGCCGCTCAGGCCGAGCATCACCGACGACGAGCACCGCCACGTCCGGCCGGCGGTGATGCGCGCGCACGAGCGCGGCGTGTTGTTCGACGTGGGCCACGCCAACCGCCACCTGGACTTCACCATCGCGCGCGCCTGCCTGGCGGAGGGGCTGGCGCCGGACACCATCAGCACCGACCTGCACGGCCGCGGCGGCCGCGACCTGGTGGCTGACCTGCCGACGAGCATGACCAAGTTCCTGGCCCTGGGCATGAGCCTGGAGCAGGTGGTGGCCGCCTGCACCATCAACCCGGCCAAGGCCATCGGCTGGCAGGATCGCCTCGGCCGCCTCGAGATCGGCCGCCAAGCCGATATCGCCGTCCTCCAGCTCGTGGACGGCCCCGTCAGCCTACGCGACTCCGTCGGCGCCACCCTCGATGCCCCCCAGCGCCTGCTCGCCCGCTGGACAGTCCGCAACGGTGAGGTCTTCGAAGGTGCTACCGACTAACGCCGGTCAGCCGTCCGGGTCGCAAGGGCGGAGCCCTTGCACACGGGCGGGCGGGTGGGCAGCGCCGCAGGCGATGTCGCCGCGCAGCGGCGCACCGGTCCAGAGGGCGCACGTCCGTGCCTGAGACCTGGCAGCTCGCCGGCGCGCAGCTTCTGCAGGCATACGCGCGGCACGAGCTGTCGCCGGTGGAGGTCGCAGATGAAGCATTCAAGCGGATCGAGCGCCTCAACCCGCGGCTGCGCGCCTACCTGGCGCTGAATGAGGACCAAGCCCGCGCCGAGGCGAAGCTGGCCGAGCAGCGCTGGCTCTCGCCCGGGGAGAAGCCGCTGCTGTGCGGCGTGCCGGTGTCCGTAAAGGACACGATCGAGATGGCCGGCCTGCCGACCACATACGGCTCGCTCGCCTTCCGCGACAACCTCCAGCCGGATTCGGAGATCGTGCGCCGCCTGCGCCGGGCCGGCGCGATCATCCTGGGCAAGACCAACACGCCGGAGTTCGCCCTGCTGGGCGAGACCCGCAACCGTCTCGGCGAGCCGGGGACGAACCCCTGGGATGTCACGCGGACGTGTGGCGGATCCAGCGGCGGAGCGGGCGCGGCCGTGGCCGCGGGCCTCGGCCCGCTGGCCATCGGCACCGACTCCGGCGGCTCGGTGCGTGTGCCGGCCGCCTACTGCGGCATCTTCGGCCTCAAGCCGACCTACCAGCGCATCCCTTCGGTGCAGGTGTGGCGCGCTTCGCCGAACCGCTCTCACAACGGCCCCCTGACCCGCACAGTGCGCGACGCGGCGCTGATGATGCAGGCGCTGGCCGCGCCGGACCCGCGCGACGCCGGCTCATTGGGCCTGCCGCCGGTACAGGACTGGCTGGCATTCGCCGCCGGCTCAATCCGAGGAGCGCGCGTGGCCGTGAGCCACAACTTCGGCCATACGCCCGTGCCCGACCACGAGGTTCTCGGCGCGCTCGACCAGACCGCACGGCTGCTCGAGTCCCTCGGCTGCAAGCTCTTTCAGGCCGATCCGCCGTCGCTGGAGCCAAAGGACGTGCTGGAGCCCGGCGTGTGGGCCTACTCCGGCGACCACTATGCGGCGGTCGAGGGTATGATCCCGGGCTTCTGGGAGAAGCACGCGGACGATCTGACCGACTACATCCGGCCGGTATACGACGCGGGCCGGCGCGCCCTGGCGTGGCAGTACCGGCGCATACTCGGACGCAATCAAGCGTATCTGAACCAGATGCGCGAGTGGTTCCGGGACTACGACTTCCTGCTGTCGCCGGTCGCCGGCATCGCGCCCAAGCTGGACCGCGTGCCCGATCGGGTGGAGGGCGAGCGCGATTTCGGGTTCATGGTGGCCTTCAACATCGCCCAGAACCCTGCCGCCTCCGTGCCGGCGGGGTTCCACTCCAGCGGCGTACCGCTGGCCGTGCAGGTGGTTGGCCGGCTCGGCGACGACCTGGGCGTGCTGCGTGTCGCGGCAGCCCTAGAAGCGGCCCGCCCCTGGGGCAGCCGCTGGCCTGAGTTAGCCCACTAGCGCGCTAAAGCCGCTTTCATGGCCTGAATCTGGTCGGCCATCTTGGCTTTGGGCCAGCGGGCGGGGCCATCTTCACGATCGATGCCGAGGCGCACGAGAACCGGGCCGCGCGAGGCCAGCAGGTGGGGCAGCGCGGAACGCAGCTCGTCCACCTCCGAGAAGCCATCCGCGTAGCGATAGCCGGCGGACAGCGCCAGCTGGCACCAGTCGAACTCGCCCACAGCCGGCACCGGCTGGTTGCCGGACGATTGATGTGCTCCGTTGTCGAAGACGAAGTGGTAAAAGTTTGCCGGCGCGGCGGCCACGACCGTGATCAGCGAGCCGAGCTGCATCAGCAGCCCGCCGTCGCCATCGAGCACGATGACCTTGCGGCTGGGCTGAGCCAGCGCCAGTCCGAGGCCAATGGCGCAGGCGCTGCCCATGCAGGCCTGCGCGTCCACGTGGAACTCGTCCGCCTGCTCGGCATCATGCCAGGCAGCGCACGACTGCATGATGGCCACGCTCAGCGCCCCCTTGCGCACGTCGGCCAGCGCCTTGATGGCTTCTATGCGCTGCACGTGGCGCCCTCACCTAGAAGCTCCCCTTGCGAGGGGAGAGGAACACGTCTCAGCACGTGGGCGCTCCGACGATCACGGCGGCAGGACCACGGTCGCCATGGGCGCGCTCGTACGCTTCGCATAGACAGCCGGCGTCGTCCGGGCCTTCCAGGCGGAAGTAGGGGATGCCCCACGTCTCCAGGGTCGGCACGAGCAGGTGCACGGCGCGCAGGGCATTCTCGCTCGACGCTTTGGACACGTCGCGCGCGAACTCGCCGATGAGCATCAGGAGCGGCACTCGGGCGTCGAGGCTCAGCGACTTCACGGCGTTGAGGCAGGCGTAGAAGCCGTTGTTCTGGATGATGAGCATGGGGTTCTGGTTCCCTGCATACAGGCCGAGATTGATGCCAACCGCCTCGTCCTCCGTGCAGACGGTCAGCAGCCGCGGCGTCTCCTGGTGCGCCAGCGCGGCGAGCAGGGACTTCTGGACCGTGTCCGGCACGGTGAGCACGTGCGTGATGCTGCATTTGCGGATCTGCTCCAGCAGCAGATCCGCCGGCACTGACTGGGCGGCCATCAGGCAGACGCGCCGGCGACGGCCGCCAGCTCGACCTCGCCGCTGCCGGCCAGCTCGGCGCCTACAAAACTGATGGCCGGCATGCCCGCGCCAAAGGCATCACGCAGGATTCGCAAGCACTCGTCCTCGAAATAGACATCTCGCAGAAACACGTCCAGCCGCAGGACGCTGTCAAGCCCCACGTCGAACTGCGCCAGCCTCGCTTCGAGGTGCTTAAGCGCCTGGCGGGTCTGCCCTGCCCTGTCGCCGCACGGGCCGCCTTCCGCGCCGCGACAGGCCGCCACGAAGATCAGGCCGCCAGCGTGCACCGCGCCCTCCTTCACCTGCTTGGCCTGACCCGGCGCGACGGCGATGCCGCCGATCTCCTGCTCGCCTCGCGCGCCCATGGGCATGCCGACCACGTAGTCGGCAAGCTCCAGCTTGGGCGAGACCTCGCGATACCGCGGCAGGTCGTTGATGTTGCGGATGCAAGTGTTTATGTAAACAAAATTATCGAGCCTCGCGCCGGCTTTGCCCACGTGCGATTCGAGCTCGCTCCAGCAGTTGCGGAGCTGCGCCTCGAAGGCTTCGGGTGTCTCCTCCGGCGCGCCGGCGTGCGTGCCCCGCACCCCAATGAGGAACACGAAGGGGCCGGCTTTGACCACTCGCGCGGCACGGCCCGGCTCCGGCTGCGGGACGACCGCCTCGCGCGGCTCGGTCGTGGCCATGACGACCGTGGTGATCATGTTGAGGCCCCACATCTTGGCCTGCGCGCCGAAGCTGACGGCGAGGCCGTGCTCCGTCTTGCCGAAGTACTCCGGCCACAGGCCCATACGCGCCAGGCGCCAATCCTGGCCGGAGGTAAAGTTCTGGATCCAGACGGCGCTGTTGGGGTAGCCGGCCCTCTCCAGGCAGCGCTGGATGCGGCCGTAGGAGTTACGGCACTGCGCGTCCGCGTTGCCGGCAATCTCGGGATTGATCCGCTCCGTCTGTACGTCTCTGTGGCCATCGGAGCCACTGACGAACAGCCAGGGGCCGAAATGGACGACCGCAGGGACGCCTGGCAGACGCTCGTGCTCCACGAGCACTCGCTTGTTCACGCCTGCGCGGCGGCCGCGGGCGAGGGAACCTTGATCGTGAAGAAGCGGGCGGCTCGATCGAACACGATCTCGCGGCGAAGCTGTTCGCGGCCTTCGAACAGCTCGTCCATGGTGGCGTCCGGGTTAGGCCAGATGCCCTGGCCGTGGGGATAGTCGGCGCCCCAGATGGCGGTGTCGCCGACGTAGGCCCAGTCCTGATCCAGCAGACGCGCGCCGATCATGTCGTCCTCGAAGGTGAACGTCATGTGGCGCTTGACGTACTCGCTGGGCAGCATGCTCAGCTTCACGTGCGGGTCGGGATCGCGCCGCGCCTTGGGATCGACCTGGCGGTCCATCCAGTAGATCAGGAACGGCAGCCAGCCGATGCGGCACTCCACGAACGACAGCCGCAGCTTGGGATGGCGCTCCAGCACGCCGCCGAAGATGAACTCCGGAATGGCGCGCGCCACGGCGAACGGCGACAGCGAGAAGTGGGCGAACAGCTGCCCGTGCTCGTTGGGCGGGTATGGCACGCCGGCGCCGTCGCCGATGTGGCAGCACACGGGCAGGTCGGCGTCCTCGGCTGCCGACCACAGACGATCCCAGACCGGGTCGCCGATTGGCTTGGCTACGTCGAAGACCACGAACTCGACGGCCTTGGCGCCGCGCTTGGCTACGCGCTCCAGCTCGCCGACGGCATCCTCCGGGAATTTGACCGGCATTTGCGGCAGGGCCAGGATGCGTTCCGGCGCGTGGCTGTCAAAGTCCAGCAGGAAGTCGTTGTAAGCGCGGTAGGCCTCGCGCCACAGCTCGCGGTCCTCGAAGCTCGGCTTGCGCGTGAAGCCGTAGATCACGGCCGAGTAGATGCCCGCCATGTCCATGTGAGCGAAGAACACCTCGGGGTCCGACGGCGGTAGCGAGCCCTCCGGCGTGTCCACGCCCAGGTTCGTGAAGTGCTGGCGGTACTTGGCGTTGTCTCGCCCATCGGCGGACGGGCCGCGCAGCTTGCCCTCCCACTCCCAGAACGTGCCCTGGTCGGTCTCCACCACCTTGGGCGCGGCCGCTTTGAAGCGCGCCGCCACCCGATCCTGCCAGGCGTTCTTCGGCACCCACAGCAGGTCCAGGTGGTTATCGGCGGAGATGTACTTGTACTCGACGGCCATGCGCCCGCGATCATAGCCCCGAGCGGCCACACGACTGCGGCCGCTCGGTTCTTAAAGATATAATCATAATGTCGTGGCAGAAGATTTAACCAAGTACCGAGACGTCCGCATCGACCAGGAGATGCGCTCCGCTTACCTCGACTACGCCATGAGCGTCATCGTCGCGCGGGCGCTGCCGGACGTGCGCGACGGGCTCAAGCCGGTCCACCGCCGCATCTTGTACGCCATGAACGAGATGGGGCAGACGGCGGGCACGAAATACCGCAAGTGCGCCAGCCCGGTCGGCGAAGTCATCAAATTCTATCACCCGCACGGCGACGCGGCGGTCTACGACACCCTGGTCCGCCTGGCTCAGCCATGGGTCATGCGCTACCCGCTTGTCGACGGCCAGGGCAACTTCGGCTCAGTCGACGGCGATCCTCCGGCGGCCATGCGCTACACCGAGTGCCGGCTGCAGCCCATCGCCAACATGCTGCTGGACGATCTCGAGAAGGACACCGTCGACTTCATCGACAACTTCGACGGCGAAAAGAAAGAGCCGACCGTCCTGCCGGCCCTGCTGCCCAACCTGCTGGTCAACGGCTCCTCGGGCATCGCGGTGGGCATGGCCACGAACATCCCGCCCCACAACCTCAGCGAGGTCGTCGACGCGGCGGTCTTCCTGATCGACAACCCCGATGCCGAGCAGGACAAGCTGTTCGAATTCATCAAGGGCCCCGACTTCCCCACCGGCGGGACCATCATCGGCATGGAGGGCGTCCGCAACGGCTACACCACCGGCCGCGGGCGAGTGATCATCCGGGCCAAGGCGTTCATCGAGGAGATGCGCGCCGAGCGCTACCAGATCATCGTCAAGGAGCTGCCCTACCAGGTCAACAAGGCCCAGATGATCGAGCGCATCGCC